>Ga0307517_10004092_pt1 | contig 22499 bp, 27 predicted proteins | sample 23_EM_MG_FD_194515 | JGI IMG/M metagenome (GOLD analysis project Ga0307517, IMG submission 194515) | Populus trichocarpa ectomycorrhiza microbial communities from riparian zone in the Pacific Northwest, United States - 23_EM | ecosystem: Host-associated > Plants > Roots > Unclassified | place... | reverse complement strand
TAAATTATTTTTTAACTTATATTCCATAACATAGTCAAATATCAAAAATACTTTCTAATCATTTTCTATGACTCTATTAAATATAAAAAAGTAATTTATTTTTCATTATAAAAAAAATTAAAACTCTTATTGATATTACTGCACAGATAAAGATAATCTATTATAGATTGTAACAATTGAACCATAATAATATTAATAAAAGTTTTATTGCATGTTTTTTTAGGTTTAAGCATGAGCTTGTGAAAATAAATTATGGATGGCTCTGCCAAGATAGGATTTTTGCTGCAGTTATTTGATTGTTTCTTTTTCTAATTAATATGTTTGTCTTTTGTACACGTGGTTAATCTCTTTTCTTTTTCAGGGTTTCGGTGCAAAATAGTTTCTCATCTCTGTGTGGGTTCTCCTTCATATTGCCAGGCTTGCTGGTCATTATTTAACGGTATATTTGAAATTATAAGTAGCAGTTATTATTTACAGTATTTTTTATTAAAAATTAATTAAAATAATAAATTTTTTATTTTTAAAAAATTATTTTTAAAATCAACTATTAAAATAATTTTAAAATATAAAAAGAATAATATTTAATAAATTATTTTTTAAATTTGAGGAAATACAGAATCAATCCATTCCTACGCGCCTCTGTTACAGAACCGCGCGTGAAAACAAATATCAAATTCCAAAGCTAAACGGCCTTAAACCCGGAAGGCCTTCATTTCCTCCATAACCGCGCGTGAAAACAAGTTTCCTTCGCGTGGAATTCACTAAACCAAAATATTCACACACGCTCAACGCCATCAAAATACAACCTAATAGCATGTCCCATTGGTCAAATCTATAAGAAGTCAAGCCAAAGCAAGAACCCACACAATCTCAACCAATAAAACCTCGATACAAGACCAAGCTCACGTGACATAGCCTCATTTTATCGCAAACCTAACCTCACCCAATAAAGCGCCCCTCTCCTCCTGTTTTCTCTCTCTTCCCATCCTGTCCGTTGTGTACTGTTTTGTGCCCTTCTCTCTCAAAACCTTTCCATTGGCCGAGAATTCCATTTCTAGGGTTTTCAATCCTCTTAAAATAAGGAAATTGCATCTCCTTCTTTCTTTCTCATGGTGAAATTGATTCCCGAAATCCAATGCTTCCATTTCCATTCAATTCCAAAATCCACAAATCCTAATTTCCAATTGTAATGCCTTTCACCATCAGTGAATGGCTCGATTCCAGTTCAATTTCGCCTTTATAGCCTTTTTAATTACAACAATAACCCTAACCACAAACCCTAGAGTTCTCTCTTCGGATTCGGAATCCGATTCCTTTTCGATAATTGATTTCGATTCCAATCTCCTCTTCCACCAAGACTACTCACCACCGTCACCACCTCCACCGCCACCGCATCCACCGTCGGCATCTTGCACTGATGATCTCGGAGGCATCGGTTCGATTGATACTGCGTGTCAAATAGTTACCGACGTGAATCTCACTCGTGACGTGTATATAGAAGGGAAAGGAGATTTTTATATCCATCCCGGTGTGAGGTTCCAATGCCCTAATTTTGGATGTTCAATAACGATAAATATCTCAGGAAATTTCAATTTATCAGTTAATTCGTCGATTTTGACCGGTACGTTTGAGCTTGTTGCGAATAATGCTAGTTTTTTTAATGGTTCGGTTGTGAATACGACGGGATTAGCTGGGGATCCTCCTCCGCAAACGAGTGGGACACCACAGGGGTTAGAAGGGGCCGGTGGAGGGCATGGAGGGAGAGGGGCATGTTGTTTGATGGATAATGAGAAGTTGCCGGAGGATGTTTGGGGAGGGGATGCGTATTCGTGGTCGAGTTTGCAGGAGCCATGTAGTTATGGGAGTAAAGGAGGGAGTACGAGTAAGGAAGTGGATTATGGAGGGGGAGGAGGTGGGAGAGTGAAAATGACAGTGAAGGAGTATTTGGTTTTGGATGGGGCTGTATTGGCTGATGGTGGTAATGGGGGTGTCAAGGGAGGTGGTGGTTCTGGTGGGAGCATACATTTGAAGGCATATAAAATGTAATTTACTTACTTACCAACTACATTCATTCCTCTGTCTTGTGTTGGATTTATTGTTAGGATGCTATTTTATTTTGGAATTTTATATGTTTTTAATTGGGTAATTGGAATTGGGGTTTTGTGGATTACATTTTGGAAAATAATAAATGAAAAGATTGATTAATGAAAATCTAGTTAAAAAAGTCTTGTTCAATAATGTAGAGTTCTTGATTTGGAATTGTTTAGTTTGGTTTTTGAGGGGATTGAGGTTTAATGGTTTAAGAATTTGTGAAGAATTAATGGAGATTGGTTAATGCAAGGCTGGTGAAAGAGTCTTGTGAAAGGTAAGATGTAATGAAGACAATGGAGTTTGAACATTAGCCTTTTTAATGGTATTATCAAGAGTGTTATAAGGTTTTAGATATCATACTATTTATGTGAGATAAGATGTAGCATCAGCTTTGAAGGGTAAATGTGAATCCCAATGGCTGTGGAAGATCATTTTTACCATAGAATGAGACTTAATTGGTTTAATTAAATATTTTGTGTTAAATGAAGGAAAATCTTTTGATTTCCTTTCATAGATGTCCTTTCTTTATTGATAACTAGAAAGAATTTGGTCACTGCCTCTCCATGTGGTCATGTTTGTACCCCTTATATATCTAGGCCTAATGCAATGTTTTTCATAAAGTGGCCTTGCTTGGTCTACTGACTTTCAATGTTTAGCTATTTTGTGGCCCTGCTTACTCGATTCTGGTAGTGCATGCTGTTTTGCATTTTCTCAGTCAATTGTCACTGTCTTTCTGGCTTTTGCATTTGGATGGCATGGACAGTCAGATAGTTTACTGATATATACCTGCCTCTAATTATGATCTTCGAATGGAGGACAAGACACTATATTCTTGTATGTCAAATATAGTTACAGTTTATGTGCAGGTGGAGAGGGGTTTAACTATACAAGAGTTTGATAACTGAGGGCATCAAATGTACATACATGCATGCTTCATTATGTGTCTGCTTATGCATGTGTGTCTTGTAACTTGAAGAATATCTGCATGTGTGTGAGCATGCATGCAAGGAAGGCACATTTGAGAGGTTGAATTATTTAATATCATGTCATCCATGTATCTGTGGTAGACTGAGTTTTAGGTACAATGCTGATCATGTCTGTCTTAACTTGCATTCTCTGCAGTCATGGTATCCCCATTGGGTTTTAATGTCTTTGTGACTTGTCTCTATGTGAAGAGCAGGACTGGAGGTGGCAGTATAAGTGCTTGTGGAGGTAATGGTTTTGCCGGCGGTGGCGGGGGAAGAGTTTCAGTTGACATTTTCAGTAGACATGATGACCCTCAAATATTTGTGCATGGTGAGACTCATCATGTTCCCTTGCCACGCCTAGATTTTTTTTTATGAAATCTTGTGAACTACTTGTCTGCTTTCCTATAGAGACAGAGAAGTGTAGGTTTAATTAAAAGGAAGTTTGAACTATCATTCATGTTCACAACATTTACATTCTTTCCTTTTTTTTATAATCTGAATTATGTTGAAGTGTCCTTTAAGGCAGTCTTGGAGGTAAAAATATGCATTTGGAGGTATTTTTTTCTCTTCATTTATATACACAACCACTAAATACATCCAATTTAGCCACCCCCCCTCTCTCATCCATGTCTGCCAAATATAGTCACCAGATGAATGTGAGAGGGTGGAACATTCTACTGGGTTTATTAAATAGTTTCTCTGTTAGGCTTATACTTTTATTGTTCTGAAAGTCTTGCAAAGCCCCATTCCTATAATTCAAAATTTCTATCTTGAGCTCATTTTTGTTTGGATATTATTATTGGGGTGCGATTGCTATCTGTGTATTAGATGACTCTATGTTTGGAGGACTTGTACTTTTATGGTTCAATTCAATTGTTCTTTTCAATGTGCAAATACTGAAATCGCATGCTTTGTTGTTATGCTTGTAGGAGGAAATAGTCTTGGTTGTCCAAAAAATGCAGGTGGTGCTGGAACTTTATATGATGCTGTTGCCCGGAGCCTTACCGTAAGCAATCACAATATGTCTACTGATACAGATACGCTTCTATTGGAGTTTCCTTATCAGCCTCTCTGGACAAACGTTTATGTTCGAAACCATGGCAGGGCTACTGTTCCATTGTTCTGGAGTCGTGTCCAGGTTGTTGAAATTTGAGTTGCTTCTTAGCTTCTTTATGTCTACAAGAACTTGTTAGCCTTGGGAAGAGATTAAGACGTCTTTCTTTGTGGGTTGTTGGTATCATTTAATGGAAATGAATAGAGTGGAGAAATAGGAAGAGTATGAAGTGCATAAATAGGAATAATCTGAAATTGCAAAGATTAAGAAATTCTATTTTGAAGTTGGGTTGTGGTCTCATTTAAAGGAAATGAATAGAGTGCAGAAACAGGAATAATTTGTAGTGCTGGTTTTAGAATGTGCAATACTTTGTGTGCCATGCATATAATAGCAGGCAGAAAAAGATGATTTCTTACTAAAAACTACATGTGCATGCACAGGCCCAGACATATAACCAATTCCTGCATAACATGCAAATATGCATTTATTATATACTTCAGCAAAATTATTCAGTCCATTTGTCCATTTTTTCGTCAGTTTTTTTAGTTTTGGGACATCATTCAGGCACAACTATTCAGAAAGTTTTTAAAATTGTACTTGATGAAAATGCTGAAAAGCATAGAAATTCTGTCCATATAAGATGGCTTGCACCGGCTGTTTGAGAGGCTTGTTTCCAATGTCAATAGGAATTTATTGTATTCTTGTATATTTGTCTATATAAGATAGCCTGCACTTGCTGTAGCTTTTTTATATTTCATTCTGTCCATATAAGATAGCTTGCATCAGCTGTAGGATCTTTTGGAGCACCAGGCAGGCCTTTTATGTTGGCCTCCCTTTTTAATCTTTTTCATTAGTGGAATTTTGAGACAATGGGTTGAAGGTATCAACTCTCAAAGGAGAGGATATTTCTACTGGTACACTATTTTGTTATCTTAGTTGGCGGTCATCTTCTTTGGCCACAATCTTTTGCATTTGGATTTTTGATTGATGCTAAGTTTTCTCTGTTGATATAATTGCATTTTAAGCTAATCCTGGTCAAATATGTAGGTCCAAGGACAAATAAGTCTTTTATGTAGTGGAGTCTTAAGCTTTGGGCTGGCTCATTATGCTTCATCAGAGTTTGAATTACTGGCCGAAGAGCTTTTAATGAGTGACTCTGTAATCAAGGTAAGCTATATGCATTTATGACTTAACAAACATGGCAAAAACCCACGCTGCTGTATGTTTTCAGCCAGCATTAAGGAAAACTGTATGCTTTTCTTTGGTTTCCCATACAGGATACAAGGAATGGAAAGGAGAGAAGAAAAAAGGGGAGAAAATAGAATAACATAGAAAAAAGAGAGTAGAAAATGAATTGCCATCCATTCTCAATTGCTTATCATCAGAATCCTCAATTCCACATTACATAATATGGGTTCTCATGTTGAGGCTCCACCAAAAACTCTAATAGACCATAGTAATTAGGTAATAGAATGAAGTCTCTCAAACTGAACTCCCAATTAATATTAAACACACATCCTTGGTCTCGATTCATTTTATTCTTCTCATCTCTAATTGCATCATTAAATCTGTGCAAAACTTGTGGGTATGTATTGGATCTTCAGGAACCCTAGTATAACAAAACTAAATTGGAAATAAAATAACTTCTAAATCATAAAGTTCCCTAGTAACCCAAAATTTCATTATAACCTGAAGTAACTAGTTTTTGCAAATAAGATACAAATTGTAGTAGAGCCTCAAGAAGAATAGCTTTCAAGTTTCTGTCAACTAAATTGTTTGCAAACTGAAATTGCTTGTGTGTCACTGCATCACTCCTGGAAGTTTCATAACTTCTCAGCATGTCCATGGTTATTGTGAAATTCACCCATCATTCTATCACCCTTTTGTTGGCCCTTGCCTTGTATAATTATGTCTTTGTATGCACTTGTATGTATATATTTTGTCTATCACGGGAACACCTGCATATTGGTGCAGTTTTACCTTTTGAATTTTTATATCCAACATAACACTCTGAGTAATGTTAGAGGTATTCTTGCTTTTGTTAATCTCCTATTAAAACTAAAACTTGGAAATCATCCCTAGTATTATTCTAACTGTTTGATGTCTTTTCCTTTATTTATAGTATACTTATTGTTTCATAATTATGGTTTCTTTAAATCTTCACTCCTAGTCTGGTGGTAGTATTTTTTTCATAGACTTGATAGATGAGAATTTGAAGTTTCTGCCTATTCCACTCTCTACCCATGCATTGTTTAGATTTGCATTCTGTTGTTATTTGTATGCTGTTTCTTATTCATGCTTGTACGCGTATGAATTTGATGTGCATGATCTTTGCTTTTTGCACATCAGGTATATGGGGCTCTACGCATGAGTGTAAAAATGTTCTTAATGTGGAATTCCCAAATGCTCATAGATGGGGGTGAAGATGCAACTGTTGGGACTTCTTTGCTTGAGGCTAGCAATCTAGTTGTTCTCAAGGTACTTTTTCATTGTGTCCTTTACATATTACTTAAGCTGTGTTTGCAAATGATATGCCGATCCTTTTTGTAAAACAGGAATCATCTGTCATACATTCTAATGCCAATCTGGGAGTTCATGGTCAAGGTCTATTGAATTTGTCAGGACCAGGCAATTGGATCGAAGCTCAACGTTTGGTTCTATCACTATTTTACAGTATTCATGTAAGCTGTGTTTTGTAATTTAATTAACTGTATTGACCTTGATGGCTTACAAAGTTCACTTTGCTTGGTGGTTACATAGTGGTCTGTCCCCTGTTGTTTTGGGGAAAAAACAGTGATTCTAATGCATTCAAGTTCTCTTGTCTCAGTTTTGTAGTTATTTTTTGCACTACCTGCTGCTCTGGTTTTATTTGCAGTACTTGAAAAGTATACCCACTGTTTCATTAGTTTTTAGCAGTCATGGCTGCTGGGATGAGATATCAAATAAGTGCATCTGGCATGGCTATAGTACATGGTTTTTTGGATGTCCAATATTTTTTTCAATTTTTAGAAGTCAATAAAATTGTTTTAGTTTCCAATAATATCCCATAGTCTTTACCGTATGTTAAAATGAACTTTCAATGTAAATATTCAAGTGGATTAGGATTAACTTTGGAAAGTTTGTGTCTATGTATTTATTGCAATCTTCCTAAAACATTCCTCTGTTGTCAAATATATTTCTGAAGGACCACGGGATGGAGTGATTCTTTCGTAAGGGTTATGGAAAAAGGTTGAAAAGTTTGTTTGTTTCTTATTTCTGTTACACTGATAATGTTGTTGTGGCATGATTTTGTCCCCGAAACCTTTCAATGTTTGTCTACCAGCCTTGCTGATGCATGTGACAAGTTTGTATTCTTACCATTGATGACTAATTATGTGTTTCCAATTTTCCATTAGGTTGCACCTGGATCTGTTTTGCGTGGTCCTGTTGAGAATGCAACAAGTGATGCTATGTAAGTCCCATATTTTGTTGGTTTTTTAATCTCTCCACTTTATGTTTGGGCTTACTGAGATCTGTGGTTTTACTTCTGTAGTACACCACGGCTCCATTGCCAACTTGAAGAGTGCCCTTCTGAACTACTTCATCCCCCTGAAGATTGCAATGTGAACTCATCTCTTTCTTTCACTCTTCAGGTGATCCTTGAATAGAAGTTGCATGTTATAAGGTTTGAAATTTACTTATTCCAGGTTACCTTACTTCTTTCATTTATTTCAGATATGCCGAGTGGAGGATATTACTGTTGAAGGACTTATAGAAGGATCTGTTGTTCATTTTCATCGGGCCAGAACAATATATGTTCCGTCTTCTGGAACAATAAGTGCGTCTGGCATGGGTATGCTCTCTTTTTCTTTGTACAAGATTCTTTTATGAACATTATCCTACCCTATTTCAGCTTACACAGACTCTCCTCCCTCCCTTCCTTTTCCACCTTCCCCTGCACACACTTAGACAGACACCAATAGATTCAATGTATACCCTCACACAGATTTAAGCTGAATTTTGAATAGTGTAGGAGGATTTTTCGAGTTCGTTTGTTGTGTTTGAGTAAAGATGAGAGAAGTTGGTGTTCTCATTGAAGAATCATATTTAGACAGAAGTTGACGACATCATATCATGCAGGTTGCACTGGTGGTGTGGGTAGAGGTAATGTTTTAAGCAATGGTGTTGGCAGTGGTGGTGGCCATGGTGGTAAAGGTGGGTCTGCATGTTACAACGATATTTGTATTGAGGGTGGTGTTTCATATGGTAATGCAGAGTTACCTTGTGAACTTGGTAGTGGAAGCGGAGAGGAAATGTCTGCTGGTTCTACTGCAGGTGGTGGTATTATAGGTAAGTTTGTACTTTAGATCAATTTATCAGCTGATAACTTTCAGCTTTGTTTTGACATTCTTATGATGTCGTATTATCTTTTTATCTGTATCATTTGAAAACCTTCTGCATAATATGGCAAGGGATCTGTCTATCCTTCTTGGCAGAGTGATATTTGGATTACCTCTTTCATGGGTATGTTAAAAATAGCAATATCTATTCCTTCAGGTTGGCATCTTTTAACATTGTTAAGTTGCCCTTTTGCATTTCAAGGAAGTTGGTTGTGTTTGTGTTCATATGTTACTTACCTGCGAACTGATCCACTTATGTTCATTTGTTCTACCTGTCTGGGCAGTAATGGGTTCATTGGAGCATCCCTTGTCAAGTTTGTCTGTTGACGGTTCAGTCAGAGCTGATGGTGAAAGTTTTAAAGGAATCACCAGAGATCAACTGGTTGTCATGAATGGTACTGGTGGAGGTCCTGGCGGTGGCTCTGGAGGAACTATTCTTCTGTTCTTGCATACTCTAGATCTTGGTGGGTATGCTGTTCTTTCAAGTGTTGGGGGATATGGTAGTCCGAAGGGGGGCGGTGGAGGTGGTGGTGGAAGGGTTCACTTCCATTGGTCAGACATTCCAACTGGGGACGTGTACCAGCCCATTGCTCGTGTGAATGGAAGCATCCACACTTGGTTCGTATTTTATCTGATCTGTTTAAACTGATATATTTAAACGATGCAGATCTGGTTGTTCCTTATAATTCCAATTCACAGGGTTTTCTTTTTCCAAGGAATATTGGAAAACCTAGTTAGAAATTATCAGATCTGCACAGATAATATTTTGATCATTTAATTCGTTCTATATCATGATTATTAGATTTTCCTGGTGTTTGAAATCAATTTGTTCTTAATATTAAAGTCTTTATGAGTCCACTGGAATAAAGATAATTTGAGAATTTATGGTATTGTTTAGTCTCAGAAGCTATTTATTTATGAGTTCTAATGAAGTTTAGAAGCCAATTTTGAAGGAAAGACCACTGTTAAAGAGAAGTTGCGTCTGAAATCACAGAATGACTATATGCTGAATATTTTGGTAATTGAATAATCAAATAAACAATAATTATGAATAAGAAATTTAATATGAGCTACTTGATATGAGATGTCGGGTGATTGACTGGGTAATTGATTGGATGAAGCTGTTGGCCAGCTACATAGCATAAAGACACCAGCCAAGTTTGGAAGGGACTAAATTGTTCGTTGATTATCTGAAGATATAGTGGGACATCCACGCTCACATAAATTAGGCAAGGTTGACCGATAGAGCTTCTGTTTGGCACTTGGTATGCTGAACACGTTAGCACGAAAGCTTGCACAATCCTCATCCTAACACATTGCTTGTTAATGCTTCCCTAATATTATATTTCAGGCATTGGCCAAATGGAAGATATGAATTTCTGTGTGAGCAAATATTAGATTATCTTTGCTTGATGCTTTTTTGGACTCTTCCCAAAGATCACAAATAGCATATATGTTCACCTTTCATTAAGCCCGCCACAAGCACACATTTATCATTTGGATTAAGTTCTTTGAGGGACGAAATCCTTTATCCTGCCTTTACTGAATGCAGTCTGCCCTCTGCATCTTTAGCATTTGTGAATGTATATTCTGCCTTGTTACAATGATTTTATTGTTAACTGTTGACTCTGTCCTCTGCATCTTTATCATTTGTGAATGTATACTCTGCCTTGTAACACCAATGTTTGTAACTGTTGGCTCTGACACGCATTCTTGGTCTGATTGGGTTTTCACTCTTCATTGCAGGGGAGGATTGGGAAGAGATGAGGGTCATGCTGGGGAAAACGGGACAGTGTCGGGGAAAGCTTGCCCAAAGGGGTTGTATGGAATATTTTGTGAGGTAGTGTATTTAGTTCTTGACATTGTGATATTATCTATGTCTTTTCTTGAGTTAATTATTGCTTGTGTATGTTGAGATTATATGCATGGGTCTTAGGAATTACAATCCTGCTGTCATCAATACAATTTTAGTTGAGAAAATAATGTGGTATTCAATTTCTGTTGCATTTATTTCATGATAAAAAATTGAAGGTGATTTTGTTAGTGTCGTAATTTTAACAGGAGTAATTGTTAAGGGGTAAAACTTATGGCTTAAGAATTTTTCAAGTGTTAGCAAGTTAAACAGTGCATTTTAAATAGTGATCGGGAGAAAAGGATAAAAAATTGAGAGAGGGTTCCTTTCCTTTTTCTCCCTCTACTTCAACCTATGTATGCTAAAACATACGAGGGACAAGAGTGGAAATGGTTTGATTTCGGAAATGGTTTGATTTCTTGCTTCTTTTCCTTCAGTTTGTGCTATACTAAAACGATCTTGCAACTTGTATTAGTTGAATTGTCTCTTAAGTTTTTGGACCACAGAAATGTACATTGCAATCATCTAATCAGAAATAAGGGACAAGTATCATGGCAAATTGTATTAGTTCTTAGGGAGTTCTGTTGTGATTATCCTTTTTGGCGATTGTTGCAGACATCCTGTTCCAAACAATTATTGACTACAATAAAGCTGTAGTTGCAACATAACCTTTTCTTCAGTCTTCAGTTTATCCTTCAATTTTTTGTACTTCTTCAGGAATGCCCAGCTGGAACATATAAGAATGTAACTGGATCCGATAGAGCTCTCTGTCGTCCTTGCCCTGCTGATGATATTCCTCATCGTGCTGCTTATGTAACTGTTCGAGGTATTTAAAGTTGGAGTTCACAAGTATGTTGCATGATGTAAAACCACATGCTGGGAATCTTTGGTTGTCTGCCTGAAATTTGTATAATTGCATCCTAACAATTTGATCTCTGAAATTTTGTGACCTCTTCGATCCACCTTTATATGTAAAGGAGATATTAGACAGCACGAATGGAGGGGTGCAGTTTTGAAAGCTAGTGCCTTTTACATTCTATGTCAAAGCAACAAACAGCATCTTGTAAAGTTGAATTTTCTTGAGATGGACAAATTATTTGGAGGGTAGGATTTGCAGGGGTACACACGCCCATCTCACACACAATGCTGGAAGACACCATGCATTTGCAGGCTCATGCATTATGTTTGTAGTCCTAAACAAGTGCAAAACCTCACTCTGTTCTCTCTACCAGGTGGTATTGCCGAAACACCATGTCCTTACAAATGTGTTTCAGACAGATTTCACATGCCACATTGTTATACAGCCCTGGAAGAGTTGATTTACACTTTTGGTGGGCCATGGCTGTTTGGACTTCTTCTTTTGGGTCTCCTAATCCTCTTAGCGCTGGTGCTCAGTGTTGCTCGGATGAAATTTGTTGGGGTGGATGAATTACCTGGTCCAGCTCCCACTCAACATGGTTCCCAGATAGATCATTCTTTTCCCTTCCTGGAGTCATTGAATGAGGTTTTTCCATGCTCAGAATGTTAATTTCTGTTCATTTAAAAGTTGTATTCAGAACCCAGATAAGGCCTTGGATATCTCCCGTCTCTTGATCCTTGTATATATGTGTATGTGTATGTATATGTATATGTAAGAGTTTGAAAGGAGGGCTGCACTAGCTAATGTATAGATTGACAAGTTGCATATCACTTTTCAGGTCTTGGAGACAAATAGAGCTGAGGAGTCTCAGAGTCATGTGCACAGAATGTATTTTATGGGTCGTAATACTTTCAGTGAGCCTTGTCATCTTCCCCACACTCCTCCTGAGCAAATAAAAGAGATTGTGTAAGTTAATTTGCACTGTTTTTTACTGGAATGGCTCAATTGACCCTGCTCTTCGGCTAAACTTCAGGGATTTTGATATCAATGATCATTGTAGAACTATGTTTTCACCTTATTTATTTTGGCCTGTCAGATATGAGGGTGCATTCAATACATTTGTGGATGAGATTAATGGTATAGCTGCTTATCAGTGGTGGGAAGGTGCAATTTACAGTATACTTTCTGTTCTTGCATACCCCCTTGCATGGTCATGGCAGCAATGGAGACGGAGGATCAAATTGCAAAGACTGCGAGAGTTTGTTCGATCAGAGTATGATCATGCTTGCTTGCGCTCTTGCCGTTCACGGGCTCTCTATGAAGGGCTTAAGGTTTGTTTGTATTAAATGTTTGGTCTGGCGTTAGGTAAAGTCAAGTAGTTGAATATTTATGTGTGATTTTCTTTTGCATGTTAAGACCACATTTTTTCTATTCCTCTTCCCTTCAAAATAAGCATGTCACATGGCTTACTTTTGGTCCTAGTAGTTTTAAATTTTGTTGTATATTCATTAAAAGTTTGGCCTATTATTGTTATTGTACTTTATGTTTTGAATATTTCAAGAGAAAGGAGAGGGTGAGATGTTTGACGATTCAGGACATGGTATATATTCCTTAAAAAACCTAAGACCTTGTGAGAAACAAATCATAAATATTTGGCTCAAGTATGGTATTTGTCCTTTAGGTAGCTGCAAGTTCTGATTTAATGCTCGTGTACTTGGATTTCTTCCTTGGTGGAGATGAGAAAAGAACTGATATTCCTGCTCGCCTACATCAAAGATTTCCAATGTCTATTCTTTTTGGAGGTGATGGAAGTTATATGGCTCCTTTCTCAATTCAAAGTGACAATATTCTTACCAGCCTCATGAGCCAGGTTTGACATCCACTTCCAAGAACTCAAAGCTAAAAATTTTGCCATTTTCATTTTTAAGGTTAGGGAGGTAGGTTTAGCTTGACCAACATATTGCAGTTCGTAGCTCAACAAATTGATCTATGGTTTTCCTTATGGCATGCAGATGGTCCCTCCTACCACTTGGTATCGAATGGCAGCTGGTTTGAATGCACAGCTGCGCTTAGTTCGTCGTGGGCGGCTAAGAGTAACTTTTCGACCTGTCCTGAGATGGCTTGAAACACATGCAAATCCAGCTTTGAGAATCCATGGGATACATGTTAATCTTGCGTGGTTTCAGGCTACTACTTCTGGTCATTGCCAGTATGGACTTTTGGTTTATGCTGTTGAAGAAGAAAGTGAACATATATTTATTGAAGGCGTTGATGGTGTGAAACAAGTTGAAGAAGAATCTCGGTAATGGTTCATTATGTTTTATTGGGGTATAATTTCCATTTATCTGATTAGCCTCTTAAATTTTAGCCAATTAGTGTGTCCACTTGGAAGTTTATCTCAATCAGGGTGTATAATATTGTGGTGAGTTGTCCTCATTCTGAATTATTGCAAGCATGAAGACGGTGAAATGATGATTATATGAAACAAAATTTGTCAAGTTTGTCATTAAAAAACCACAAACCAGTTCCCATTGTATGACTAGAGCAGGTAAAAGGTAGTAGAAGGTTCAGACATGCACTCGTTGCAGAGAGGTATTAATGAACATGCATGGAATATGAGGTTGTATGACATAGACCTTTGTGAATTGTTATGCTTTTACATTTCAATTAATAAATAACTGACCTTTATGGTGAACTTTCATCAGATGTGATAAGATGCACAAATTTACATTTATGTGTTCCATGCATTTGATGTTGAATGGCATTTGACTTGGTTTTCTCCAGCCTCTTGGTTAGTGGTGTGAACAACACACACAGCGAAAATCCATCTGGTCATTGGAGAGAAGAGATGCTTGTATCCCAAGCTCACAGAAGCAGTTATGGGGGAATCATAGTTACTAACAGCTTAAGAATGCTTAAAGAGAAGAGGGATTTATTTTACCTCATCTCTTTCATAGTTCATAACACTAAACCTGTTGGCCATCAGGTAGCTTTTGTGTCAATGAGTTCAGTACATCTGCATTATTTTTTTAAAGTTTACCAGCAATCCAACTTACTTCATCTTTACTCTTTCTTGTCTTGCAGGATCTTGTTGGTTTGGTCATCTCTATGCTTCTTTTAGGAGATTTTAGCTTAGTGTTGCTTACTTTACTCCAGCTGTATTCAATTTCATTGGTGGATGTCTTTCTGGTTTTGTTTATCTTACCTCTTGGCATTCTTATGCCCTTTCCTGCGGGGATCAATGCTTTATTCAGTCATGGACCTAGGCGCTCTGCAGGCCTTGCACGTATCTATGCTTTGTGGAATGTCACATCCTTGATTAATGTTGTAAGTTTCTGTATCTATCCACCTGGTCACACTTTATTCTTCCACCATATGAGCATTTCAACGTTGTTCTTTCTGCTAGTTATTTCAGTTGCAGAACATGTGATTTGTTCTTCATCTTCTGCGAAGGAATGTCACCTAACCTATTCTTTGACCGTCTGCCAGGTTGTTGCATTTATTTGTGGATATATTCACTATAACAGTCAATCGCCCTCGAGTAAGAAGTTCCCCTTTCAGCCATGGAATATTAACATGTAAGTTGATTCTTTAGCTTACAGAAAGTTCAAGTTAATTGGCAAGTTGGTGTGACACAGCACCACTAACATGGTTTTGCGCTTGTGTATTTTTGTGTGGTTATGCTGCAGGGATGAAAGTGAATGGTGGATTTTTCCAGCTGGACTGGTTGCATGTAAAATTTTACAATCTCAACTTGTTAATTGGCACATTGCAAATCTGGAGATTCAAGACCGCTCGCTGTATAGTAACGATTTTGAGCTGTTCTGGCAGTCGTGATGGTATGCCAAATACATATTCCACATTGACAATGAGGGTTCCTTTTCTTCTCCTTTTGCATGCTTTTTGAGAACACTAGGTAAATGGTTGACACAGATCTAGGAATAGAAAATAGAAAAAAAAAATAATAAAAATACATACAAATAGAGTGAGCATTAATTGTTGGTTGTAATTTCACGCTTTATCCTCATTTTGGCATATAGAGTTCAATGTAAATATAAAGGGGCAATACCTGTTTATTGAATTCATTTTGCCATATAGAATCATACATTGATTGTCAAGGAAAAGCTATGCTGGTTGCCTGGAATTCTCGGCAATGATTTCTCAAGATGAATAGCTACCAGAGCGAGAGAGAGAGACAATGATGCGTTTGCCAAATTGGCATGATTATCATGTTTCGGGGAGGCGATGTCTTTGTGCATCGACAGATGACAATGTCTTTGTCCAGAGTGTTTACAAAATCGCTTATGCAGGCAGGCCCGTAATCTTCTTGACAATTCGGGAGTTTAAGCAGTGAAAAATCTCAATCGAACCAAGCGTGTGACATGCAAGACCCGTAGTCTTCTTTGTATTAATCCTGGCAATGCTGGGCCACGCTCTCGATTCCACTCTGAAGTAATTTTATTAATTGAATCATGCTCGGCCACGCTCTCGATTCCACTCTGAAGTAATTTTATTAATTGAATCATGCTCGGCCAAGACTCATCACTCGAGCATTTTCGATTCATATCCTTGTTCTTAACCTTACAGGTAAAATTGCTAATATTCTGTCTGGCTTTCTCATATTTCGTATAAAAAATTAGACCAACGCTCAAGCGTTAAATGGTTAAGATACCCACGGGCACGGAGAGTAGTTGATGTGGCAATCATTACAGGGCACCTAGAAATTGAACAAAAAGCCGGATGCAATTTCACAAGAGCAGGAGGTCGGTAGGTAGCGTAGCACGCCAGTTGTGCAGTGTAGAAGCTCTTCGAACCACCTGTTTTTTTATTGATCTCGTTCTTTGTACTCCTCTTTCGTTTTCAAGATGAGCTTAGAGTTCCGAAGAAATGAAAAGCTTCTTTCTTTGTTGTATCATTCTTGCTCGGGGGTTTTGGCAGAATCGGGTTCAATTCCTTCTACGAGATATGCATGTCTGCATTAAGATTTAAAACTTGTCTGTTTTTTGAAAATGTTAGGGAAAAAATGGCGCACGATAACACAGGGCCACATTCTCCGACGATTGAGGAAGAAGAAGGAGATTATTCAGAGAGATTTATTCCAGAGAAAATCTTAACAGTTACCCATCACAAAGTCTGCATAAAGAAAGAAATATATGTCCCTTTTCTACTCAATCTAGAAACAAGATTGGACGTTATTCTGGTTCCTTGGACAAAAGATTATGTGACTAGAAGGAGAGTTCTTCACACCAACGCTGCCAAACGTTCCCCCCATTTGCAAGGTCGCACCATAATCTCTCCTTAGTTCTGTGACACGGGATTAGAAAACCCACAGTAATTATGCAATATTCATTGTAAATATCATCACAATAAATTAAAATCATTCACGAGCCTTGGTTGATATCCTAAGAATACTAATTATACTTGAAAAACATATTCCCCTTCTAAGTTGTATCTCGAGAGAAAGGGGTTTGGGGGTGGAATGTGATTATAAAATAAAGGTTGAGTCCTAGAATCCCAAAATCATATGCGAGACTTCATAGGAAAAGCTTGTAAGAAAGGTCTAATTGCCCTTATTTGTTGTGATATAAACAACAAATAAGGGCAATAAGTGGTAAAAAAGCAGCAACTTTTATGAGATTTCTTTCTGCTTATATGGCTAAAGGACCATGCAAAGAAACAACCCATTGTTGTTAATGGTGCATTCAAGGAAAACAACTTACCTAAATAGTCTCACTCCTTGTTCAAAACCTTGGGAACTTTGACGTAAGGATCCTCGTAGTTTGGTACAGCAGCAATGATAGCTTCCCTGTTGGATGGACATTCAAACGCACATCAGCGGTGTTATAATAGAGTTTATCATGACACAAAATTATACGAAACGATGAGAGAAAAACACATCAATAACCTGTTCTCAAACGTTTCAGGATTATCATGACGCAAGTTGTCACCTTCAGTGTCTGTAAGTTGAAAATTAGACAGTCAAATTTGAATCAGCTAATGTGTGCTAGAAGGCAAGAAATGCTACAGCAGGCAAACACATCCCCTCCCTTCTATTTAATGAATGAGAACTTCATACAAAAAAGATTCACTTTGTAAATATGTGGTTGTCAGTCTAAATGAGAAGAAGCATGATCAAGGGCTTTCTACCACAAAGTTAAACGAAGGGAGTTTGAATTTCTTCATCATATCAAATAGCAATATCATGTGCCAATTCTTTAGGCGAAAGAAGCCGGCACAAGTGAATGATAAAACTCAATTTGGATTATAAATTACCATCACATTTGCTCAAAATGTGATGAGGATTTTCGCCAAAAAAATCGTCACAAAATAGCCCTCACCAAATGCTCGAAAAAACAACTACCATGTCCAGTTTCAATAATCTCACGTTTCCCTTCATTCAAATCCCTTAAGAATTACATCTTACATTTTCTATAACCACTTTATTGTTTATGCAAATACATAAAACGGTTTTGACAGCATACAAGGATTGTAAAGCACCTGCTCTGATTGAGGGTTCCACACTGTCAAGGTCAACAGCTTGAATTTGTCCAAACCTGAAATAAACAACCAAACATAAAGGGTCTCAAAACACGAACATATCACTGGAAAAAGAAAGAGACAGAGAAGAGCATGCCAATCAATCACTTGTCGGATTTTAGGACCGAATTCTTCAACCTGAAATTTGAAAAGAATAAGAAAAACCCACTACATTAAGTGAACAGGAGAGTAAGTTTTGAGTCGTATTGTAGAGATAAAGAAGAGAAAAACCTGCTGTGGGGTTAGTGAAATTCTAGCAGTTTCAGCCAAGCGAGCGACATCTGGTGGTTCAAGAGAGGACCCATTGGCTGTTGCTTTTGTTGTGAATCTTCGTATTGAAGGAGCGGGGCTGATTTTTTTGTGGTTTAGAAGGAAGAGGATGCTATGCTTTGGTGGTGATGGTCCTTTGAGTAGCAAAACAGCTCTGCTTCCCATTTTCTTTCTTTCTTTTCAATGGATTTTCTGAAAGCCTTCCATAATCCTTTGAATAAATAAAAAGAAGGGTAAATTTTAATTTGGCCCCAATATTTGTTGAGTATTTCGATTTCATATAAAGACTTTGATGTGAATCAATCACCCCCCACAAGTTTCATTTATTTGTTTTTTAGCAATGAAAAACATGTGTAAATCACAAAATCCATCCCTGAAATGTCATCCAAAAACAGTGGTCAAAACAGTACTAGTAATCCGCAAGTTATTTAATTTTTTTGTTCTTAATATTCGAGGTTCAAACATATAGCAAATTTGTTCTCTAAACAAAAGAAAATAAGGTAATTAATAATTAATTAATTAATTATTGGATGTAATAAACTAAAAACTAAAGAATAGAACGAGAGAACTTGGGAATCTTACCGTTTGTTTACTGAAAAATAATTTTATTTTGGAAAGTGTTTTCATAAAAAAAAAATTGATTATCTTTTAATGTTTGATAATATTATAAAAAATGAATTGAAAAATATTTTTTAGTGTTTGGTTATGTCATGAAAAAAAAACTGAAAAATAATTTATTGATGTTTTAATTTTTGTTTCAAGTTTATTAAAATAATAGAGATCAAATCTAATATATGAAAAAGTTAAAGGATGATGAAATTGAAAAAAATAATCAAATTTCATAAATTATTTCAAATAAAACAAATAGCAATCAAAATAATGAAGACCGATAAATTTTTTTAAAAGAGGATGAAATTGAAAAAGAAAGTCAAATTTCATAAATTATTTCAAATAAAATAAATAGAAATTAAAAGAATTCGGACCAAATTTGACATAAAAAAATTGAAAGCTGATGAAATTGAAAAAAATCAATTTCATAAATTATTTCAAATAAAAAGAAAAAGAATGAGAACCAAATATGATAGATAAAAGAATTTCAATTAAAAAAAAAAGATAAGAGAAAAACAAATAATTTTAAGAGATGAAATTAGAAAATATATAAAAAAGGATTCAAAATAAAATGTATAGTAATTAAAAGATTGAGGATAAAATTTGATATAATTAACAAATAACAAGATATTTTTAAATTTTTCATAACTTTTAGAAAGTATATTATGCTTAATAAAGTTAAATTTTTTTAACTGAAAAGTATTTTATTATAAACTTTTTTAATTATAAACAAACATAAAAAATTTTAAAAGTAATTTTTAGAAACAACTTTTCATGAAATAAAAAGAGCAAAGGTTTTCAATGATAATCGATTTTAATTATTTTTGTGATTTAGAATTAGAATGCATGCCAATCATTTAACATGTTAACCGTAACATTTCAAAATCAATGATACATCGAGGGGTCTTTATTGTAAATGGAATATATCATAGAGTGAGCCATTACATCAAATTAATAGTTTAGGAATTCAATTAATTGTGTAAATGTTTGGATTGAATTTAGAATAATATTAGTTAGGTGGCTCGCACTACGCCGCAAGGCCAACTTTTTATTTTTATAATAACATATTAAAAAAATATAAAATCAAAAGTGTTGGGTGTGGTTGTAACGCCGGATTCAAGAGCTTCGAGTCTATTTAACCTGTCTACTCAAATTCTTATATTTTTTAATTTTTTTCTTCAATAGTAATAATAGTATTTTTTAAAATTTATTAATGATAATAATAACTATAATTTTTAATTTTACCATTCAAATCAAATCTAAGTTATTTTTCAATATTGATAATAATTTTTTTTTCAAATTTATTAATTGTTTTACAAATAATATTAATTATAATAAAAATAATAATATTTATAATACAAATAATAATATTTATAACATAAATAATAATATTTAGAAACCTTAGACTCAAAAACCTTGGGTCTTGACGTAGGACCCATGAACCTTAGATTCTAATACATGACCCATCACCCTTGGGTCCTGACGCTGAACCCAAGAGAATTGGGTCCTGACGCAGAACCTAAGAGGATTGGGTGCAGAGGCAGGACCTAATCGAAATGGGTCCTCACGCAGGGCCTAAGAGAATTGGATCTAAATCAAGTGTTGTTGGGTCCCCAAATTTTTTGGGTTCTGTTGTGCAGTCGGACCAAAAACTCTTTTTGGGTCTTGCCCACACAAGAACCAACTCTAATGAGTCCTGCATTAGGACTCAAGAGAACTAGGTCATGCATGAAGACCTATGAGCCTTGGGTCCTGACGAGAACCAAAGAGAATTGGGTCCTGACGCTAGACCCATGAGCTTTGGGTCTTGTCAGGGCATGCAGCCATGCACGTGGGTCTGACCCAGCGCATAGGTAGGGCAGCCCCAGTGCCAGGTGTCGCGAGCGGGTCTGGCTCAGCACCTAGGGCTTCCCAGCCCCAGCGCTAGGTGTCCGCATCTCAGGCACTGCAGCCCCACCAAAACTGGAATTGGCTATTTTCTCCCAAACTATCCTTTTAATACCAAATGCATCCCAGTAAAAAGACAACCCTACTATGGGCCAACTTTTTATTTTTATAAAAAACATAAAAAAAAATATAAGACCAAAAGTGTTGGCTCTGGCTGCAACGTCGGATCAAAGAGCTTCGAGTCTATTTAACTTGTCTGCTCAAATTTTTATATTTTTTAATCTTTAATTTTTTTTTGGTTTTTCTTCAATATTAATAATAGTATTTTTTAAAATTTATTAATGATAACAACAACAACAACAACAACAATAATAATTTTTAATTTTACCCTTCAAATCAAATCTAAGGTTGTTTTTCAATATTGATAATAATTTTTTTTCAAATTTATTAATTATTTTATAAATAATATTAATTATAATAAAAATAATAATATTTATAATACAATTAATAATAATTTTATATTAATAATTTTAATTATAATAAAAATAACAGTATTTATACACACAAATAATAATATTTAGAAACCCAAGACCCAAATAACACAAATAATTATATTTTTTATATGAATACTTTGAGTTATAATAAAAATAATAATATTTCTAACAAAAATTATAATATTTTTTATAGGAATACTTTGAGTTATAATAAAAGTAATAATATTTATAACACAAATAATAATATTTTTGATACGCAGGACCCAAGACCAATTGGTTCTGTGTCTGAAGCACTTAAGAGAATTATAATAAAAATAATAATATTTATTGCACAAATAATAATATTTTTTATATTAAGACTTTGAATTATAATAAAAATAATAATATTTTGAACACAAATTATAATATTTTTTATATGAATACTTTGAGTTATAATAAAAATAATAACATTTATAACACAAATAATTATATTTTTAGATGAATACTTTGAATTATATATATATATACACACACAAATAATTATATTTTTGAGATGAATACTTTGAATTATAAAAAATAATAATATTTATAACACAAATAATTATATTAGTAAACCCAAGACCAAAGAACTTTGGGTCCTAACAAAGGACCCAAGAAACCTGGGTCCTGACGCAAGACCCAAGCGAAATGGGTCTTGACCAGGACCATGAGCAGTGGGTCCTGACGCCGGACACAACAACATTGGGTCCTGACGCAAGACCCAAGGCTAAGGCTTTTTCGAGAGGGTCTTCAGACCCACTCGCTTGGGTTTGCAGCCATGTGTGCGGGTCTGGCCTTAGCGCCCAGGATAGCCCCAGACCCGCTCGCCTGGGTCAGCAGCCATGTGTGTGGGTCTGGCCCCGACGTCCAGGGCAGCCCCAACATCATGTATCTGCAAATTATGGCTTGCAACCCCACTTGGCGGGTGGGCACCTAGGGCTTGCCTATCCCAGCGCTAGGTGTCTGCAATCTAGAGCCTGCAACCCCACCAAAACTGAACCTGACCATTTTCTCCCCAACCATCCCTTCAAAACTATATTGATGCGGATCAGCCCAACACGAAGCGTAATCATGCCAACGACCCATTGGAGGTGCCAATTGGGCCAATCACAAGAGCTAGGGCAAAGAAGATTAAAGAAGTATTGAATGAGCTTGTTCAGAATATATGGAGCAAAATGGACCGAGAGGGGCTTGGGACATTTAAGGAGCATGAAGGACAACCTTTAATTCATCTAGTTCAGGTCCAAGAAGAGCCCAATTCGTGTGGAACAAGGGGTTGATGTGTCCGGACCAATACCAACCTTGTTAGGCTTGTTGTTTTTCCTAATGCTACAAGGATAAAAAGTCAGCAATTTATTCTCCTAATTAAGTAAGGAAGTTGGTCATATCTTATTCATAAAGAGGGGAGGACTATTTAATGCTTTTTCTAACTTAGGAAGGAAATTAATTAAATCAGCAACAAAGAAGGAAATTTGTTTTCT
>Ga0307517_10004091_pt1 | contig 22505 bp, 18 predicted proteins | sample 23_EM_MG_FD_194515 | JGI IMG/M metagenome (GOLD analysis project Ga0307517, IMG submission 194515) | Populus trichocarpa ectomycorrhiza microbial communities from riparian zone in the Pacific Northwest, United States - 23_EM | ecosystem: Host-associated > Plants > Roots > Unclassified | place... | reverse complement strand
GATGTCGGAGGCGCCGTACGAGCGGACACGGCGGGCCAGCCCGAGGGGGTCGGTACGCTCCACCCGCAGCGGTCCCACCGGCACCAGGCCGCGCCGGGTCGTCGGCAGGGCGTACCGCAGATCGTGTGCGGCGCCCGCGCGCAGCGGCGGCACGTCCACGGTGACCTGCTGGTCCCCGCACCGGTCGGTGACGCGCAAGCCCCGCCGGGTCCGGCGGCCGGTGTTGGTCAGCGCCACCACCCCTTCGGCCGGATCGCCACGGCCCACCTTTCGCGGCGCGATCCGCCGCTCGGCGCCCAGCTTCGGCCGGGGCAGCGTCCACGCGGCGGCCATGACGACGGCGATCACGCAGGCCGCCCCCAGCGCCACGGCCTCGCCGTACCCGAACGCGTAACCGGTGGCGATCAGCGCCGCCCCGCCCGTGGTCGCGCCCCACCCGGTGGACGACAGCATCAGACCCGCGCCCCGCCGCCCTGCGGAACCGGCACCGTGGCCAGCACCTCGGCGATCACATCCGCGCCGGTGCGGCCGCTCAGCTCGGCCTCCGGAGTGAGGATCAGCCGGTGCGCGAGGACGTGCCCGGCCAGCGCCTTGATGTCCTCCGGAACCGCGTACACACGTGACTGCGAGGCCGCGCGCACCCGGATCGCACGCAGCAGGGCGATGGAACCGCGCGGCGAGGCGCCGAGGCGTACGTCCGGCAGCGAGCGGGTCGCCGACACCACCCGCACCAGGTAGTCGTACAGCGGCTCGGCCACCTGCACCTGGGACGCCACCTGTATGAAGCCCGCGACGTGCTGGGCGGTGGCGATGGTCGACAGCGACTCCGGCGTGGTGCTGGCGGCGGCGCCGGTGAGCACCGCCACCTCGGAGGCGTGGTCGGGGTAGCCGACGGTGACCCGCATCAGGAAGCGGTCGAGCTGCGCCTCGGGCAGCTGGTAAGTACCGCCCATGTCGACCGAGTTCTGGGTGGCGAGCACCATGAACGGGCGCGGAACCGGATGCGTCTTGCCGTCGGCGGTGACGCGGCGCTCCTCCATGACCTCCAGCAGCGCGGACTGGGTCTTGGGCGAGGCGCGGTTGATCTCGTCGCCGAGCACGATGTTCGCGAAGACCGGGCCGGGCAGGAACTCGAACGTACCGGTGTTCTGCCGGTAGACGGTGACGCCGGTGATGTCGGACGGCAGCAGGTCGGGGGTGAACTGCACGCGCGCGAAACCGGCCTCTATGGAGGAGGCCAGGCAGCGCGCGAGCGTGGTCTTGCCCGTGCCGGGCACATCCTCGATGAGGAGATGGCCCTCGGCGAACAGGCAGGTCAGCGCCAGCTCGACGGTGTCGCGCTTGCCCTTGACCACCCGCTCGATGTTGTCCCCCAGGGCGTGGAAGCACTGGGCGAACTGCGAGAAGCCGTCGTTGCGGGGAAAGGTCATGTGCAGTCCCAGACGTCGTTGTCGTAGCGCGAGTCGAGATAGATGTCGGCGACATAGCCGCTGACGCCCCGGTAGGTGATCTTTCCCCAGACGTTGCTGGTCGCGTTGGTGAACGGGTGGGTCACCGACTGGCCCGTCGTCTTGCAGTGGACGGTGACCGAGGGGCTGCTGTTGCCCGGGATCGATCCCGCCTTGCCGTTGGAGGTGCTGGGCCCGGAGCGGATGTAGAGCGGATTGTTGTCGTTGTCGTTGTGCACGATGTTCTTCGCCTTGTCCGGAGGCGTCAGGTTGAGCGTCGAGCCCGTCCCCCCGCCCGAGCCGGCGGCGTTGCTCGCCGTCACCGACACCGCGTAGGTGTTGCTGTTCTGCAGGTTCTTGTACGTGTAGGTGGTGGCGGTCGTCGATTGCGTCCCGGTGGGCCCGCTGACGGTGTACTTCACCGAGGCGTCGGCGCCCGACGGGGCCTGCCAGGTGAGCGTGCCGCCGTGCCCGCCCTGCGGCACCGCCACGCTCAGACCCTGCGGGGTTCCCGGCGCGATGCACGGCCGCACGGGTGCCGAGGCCGCCGATTCCTTGCTCGGCGCGCCGGCCGGGTACTCGGCGACCACGGTGTAGCTGTACTGGCTGTCGCAGGACCCGCCCTTGACCTCGAAGGTGAACGGACCGTCGGCGCCGGTCTGCGCCGGGCTGACGGTCTGGCCGTCCGCCAGGCCCTTCAGCACGTAGCGCGTCGGCGTCACACCGGACGCCGCGGCGAAGGTGATGGTGATGGTGCCGTTCCCCGACTGCGCCTGAGGCGTGCCGGGGGCCGCCGGCTCGGGGCAGCCGGCCTCCCACACGACGTCGCAGTTCTTGCTCGGGCTGGGACTCGGGCTCGCCGATGGCTTCTGCGTCGTCGGCGCGGGCGCGGGGGCCGACGGTTTCGGCTGCCCGCCTCCTGCGGCCGGTGCCGAGGGCGCCGGCGCCGGTGCCGCCGTCCGCGGCGGACCCTGCGAGGCGGGCGCCGCCGTCGGGACGCTCTCGTCGACCGGTTTGTCGCCGGGCTTGCGCGCCGACGGCACGTCCGTCCGGTACTTCCCGATGTGCCTGACCTTGCCGCTGGTGTTGATCACCGCTGCGGCGGCGTTGTTCTGGTCGTTCACCCACAGCAGGCCGTTGCGCACGAAGAGTTCGAGCTCACCGGCCTTCCTGGTCACCACCACCGGGTCGGTGAACTGCGCGGCGGCGGTGTCGTAGACCAGCAGCCGGCCCGCGGACTCGTCGGGTATGTAGACCTTCTTGCCGAGCACCTGCGGCGCTCCGAAGCTGCGGCCCCTGGCCCCCAGCGGGACGGTGGTCGTGTGCCCGTTGCCGATGTCCACCAGGGTCAGTGTCCCGCTGTCCCGGGCGAGTACCGGTACGAGGGAGCCCTCCGTGCTCGCCGGCACCAGGATGTCGGCGGGGGCCGAGTCGTCGATCCCCCCGTCGAGATTGAAGCTGTCCTGGGCGCCCGTGACCGACAGCACCCTCATGACGGCGGCGGTCCGGTCGGTCACCACGGGCCGGCCGTCGGCCAGCGTCAGCACCAGGTCGTGTCCGGCCTTGGCCACCTTGACCGCCGTGCTCCTGCGCCCCTCCACGAAGGGCACCACCGTGCCCTTGCCCGGCACCGGAACCCACAACGTCCCCTGCGGGTCCACCACCGCGGCTCCGAGCTTCCCGTCCAGCTTCACGGCCGGCCCCTCGGCGATGGTCTTCGCCGGGTCGATCCGCTGCACCGTGCCCTTCTCGGGGTCGATGACATACGCGTACGCGCCACCGGAGACGAGTTGCAGACCCGCGGTGCCGTAGTCGGCGGACTGCTCGGCGGTCAGCTGCGACGCGTCGACCCGTACGACCCGGCCGGTCTCCTCGTCCAGCACCAGGATGGTCTTGCCGTCCTGCGAAACCGAGACCGGATGGCCTTCCATGCCGGGAGGCAGCGTGACCTTGCCGTCCACATCACCGGTGAGGCCATTGGCGTGCGCGACCTCGCCCTTCTCACTGCTGGCGAGCCAGGCGCCGATGTCGGCGAGGCTGGGCAGCGAGCCGGACGCCCCGACCCCGACGGCGAGCGAGGTGCCGATCAGCGCCGCCACCGCACCGATCGCGATATAGCCCGTCACGCGGTTGCGGGTCGGTCGCATCGTCGCCCACGCGGCCGTGACCAGCGCCGCCCAGCGCTCCTTGAGGCCCGGGCGCTCGGGCTCGGGCGTCGAGGAGCCGTCGGTGAGTCTGCGTGGACGCAGGCCTAAGACCCCGCTGTCGCCCGCCATCGCTGATCCCCCTGAAATGGCACAACTGTGTTGTGTTAGAAGGGTAGCTGGCCGCTGATTCCGTGTCAGGGTCACAAGGAGCTTGTGATGAGGGCGTGACGTTCCCGGCGCGGGGCGACGAGCGGGCGGATCAGGGCCCTGTGCGGAAGCTGGCCACGAGGATGTGGAGGCTGACGACAAGGGCCCACAGGGGGAAGACCAGCTCGGACCAGGCGATGCTGCCCGTCACCAGGAGCAGCGTCAGGGCGACGAGATAGCCCAGGAAGGACAGCCAGCGCGGAAGGACTCCGAGCCGGTGCCCGATGTTGGAGGTCGAGAAGGTGAACACCGCGGCCATGCGCATCGAATACGTCGTCAGAAGGCTGAAGGTGAAGTGACGCCCGAAGGACCACAGCTGCATCTTGGAGTCGGCCCCGGACGCGCCGGCCGTGACCAGCAGGCCTCCGGCCGACGCCGCCGCCCCGAACAGCGTCGCCACGAACAGCAGACCGCTGCCCAGGAAGACCGTGGCGAAGAACTTGTCCTCCGCCTCTCCGATCCGTGCGCGCACGGCGCCCATGAACCACAGGAAGAGGATGCCCGCGAAGGGAATGAGGTTCAGCGCCGTCTGCACCGTGCGCCGACGCGAGGGGTCGGTGGCCCAGTTGCCGCCCACGTTGCCGGACTCGTCCGGGATCGCGATACGGACGAGAACGATGGCCGCCGCGAGCAGCAGGGCGAAGAGGATCCCCACCAGTCCCGCGGCTCGTGGCGTGCGCAGTGCCTGAAGCTTCCTCTCCACGGGCGGTCCTACGCCTCCTCCGGCCGGGCTACTTCGCCGTCCCCGCCGACGCGCGGCGGATCGGGTAGATGTCCGAGATCAGCCTCGTGTGGATGTCCGACTGCACGCGGAAGTAGGTGTACGTACGCTCCGCTCCGGCCCCCCACGCCCCCGTCCCCCAGGTCAGCCGTACGAGGCTCCACAGGTGACCCGACCCGCTGCTGTCGTACTTGACGGCCCAGGCGGTAGGCGCCTTCCGCGAGCGCAGCACGCCGTCCGCGTTGTTGCGGCGCTCCCACGCCCAGAGGGATCGCTGCAGGCCGGCGGTGAGGTAGTGGTCCCGCAGCTCCCCGGCAAGGCGGCGGCCACGGCCCTCGTCGTAAGCGGCGTCGATGTACGCACCGTAGAAGTCGGCGACCCGGTCGATCGTCGTCACCGGGGTCCCCTTCTTGACCGTGGGGGCCTGTGCGCCCGACGGCGACGGGTTCGGCGGCGGTGCCTGCGCGGCTGCCGGGGCGGTGAGCGCCGCCACGGCAAGGGCGGCGGCCACGACGATGCTGCGGACTCTGCGGATACTGGCCATGGACGATCGATACCTCTCAGATGCCGGAATGAGCGAATCCGCCCATTAGATGACACCTGATCCTGTATGAACCTTTACGTCCTCATGGGCTGCACACGCTGCCGAACCACCGATAGTCCTACGAAAGGCCCTATGGAGGCCCTGCGTGTCGAACTCCGGTAGAGACCCCCTCGTGCCGGCCTCCCGTCTGCATCGCGTCGCCGTCCTGGTGCTGGAGGGTGCGAAGCCGCTGGATGTCGGCATTCCCGCGCAGGTGTTCACGACCCGCGCGAGCATGCCGTACGAGGTGCGGGTGTGCGGCGCGGCGCCCGGTCTCGTGACCGGCGGCGACGGCCTGTCGTACCACGTCGCCCACGGACTCGACGCGCTCGCGTGGGCCGACATCGTCTTCATCCCCGGCCACCGGTTCCCGGACCGCGACGACCCGCCGCAGGCCGTCGTCGACGCGCTCATCGCCGCCCATGACCGGGGCGCGCGGCTCGCCGCCATCTCGACGGGCGCCTTCGCGCTCGCCGCCACGGGCCTGCTCGACGGAAAGCGCGCCACGACGCACTGGCACTACACCCGGGCGCTTGCGGCGAGGCATCCGCTCGTCCAGGTCGACGAGAACGTTCTGTTCGTCGACGAGGGCAGCGTGCTGACGTCGGCCGGCGCCGCCTCAGGCATCGACCTGTGCCTGCACATTGTGCGCGGCGATCTCGGGGTGGCCGCGTCGACCCACGCGGCCCGGCGCCTGGTGGCGGCCCCCTATCGCAGCGGCGGTCAGGCGCAGTACGTGCCGCGCAGCGTGCCCGAGCCGCTCGGCGAACGGTTCGCCGCCACCCGCGAGTGGGCGCTGCACAGGCTCGGCGAGCCCCTCACCCTCAAGGTGCTCGCCCGGCATGCGGCGGTGTCGCCGCGCACCTTCTCGCGGCGCTTCAGCGAAGACACGGGGTACACGCCGATGGCGTGGGTCATGCGCGCCCGCATCGACGTGGCCCGTGAGCTGCTGGAGCGTTCGGAACTGAGCATCGAGCAGATCGCCGCCGACGTCGGTCTCGGCACAGGCACGAATCTGCGGCTGCACTTCCATCGCATCCTGGGCACCACGCCGAGCGAGTACCGGCGCACCTTCACCCGGGGTGAGTAGTCCGCGCCGCGTGGCGCGATCCTTTCGAACCATGGCGATCACGCCGCTGCCACCGGCTGATGCCGCGCGGGAACCTGGTGGAGAACCGAAGGGACACGACCTATGACTCGCATCGCCATCAACGGATTCGGCCGCATCGGACGCAACGCGCTGCGCGCACTGCTCGAACGCGACAGCGACCTGGAGGTCGTCGCCGTCAACGACCTCACCGAGCCTGGCACCCTCGCGCGGCTGCTCGCCTACGACACGACGGCCGGCCGGCTCGGCCGCCCGGTCACCGTCGACGGGGACGCCCTTGTCGTCGACGGCCGTCGCATCACGGTGCTCGCCGAGCGCGAACCGGCGCGGCTGCCGTGGGCCGGACTCGGCGTCGACATCGTGCTTGAGGCGACCGGCCGCTTCACGTCGGCCACGGCCGCCCGCGCCCACCTCGACGCGGGAGCGAAGAAGGTGCTCGTCAGCGCACCGTCGGACGGCGCCGATGTCACGCTCGCGTTCGGGGTCAACACCGCGGCGTACGACCCGGCCGTGCACACGATCATCTCGAACGCCTCATGCACGACCAACGCGCTTGCGCCGTTGGCCGCGGTGCTCGACGAGCTCGCCGGCATCGAGCACGGTTTCATGACCACGGTGCACGCCTACACGCAGGAGCAGAACCTGCAGGACGGTCCGCACCGGGACGCCCGCCGCGCCCGCGCCGCCGCTGTCAACATCGTGCCGACCACGACGGGCGCCGCCAAGGCGATCGGCCTCGTGCTGCCGAACCTCGACGGCAAGCTGTCGGGCGACTCGATCCGCGTGCCGGTTCCGGTGGGCTCGATCGTCGAACTCAACACGACCGTCGCCCGCGACGTGACGCGCGACGACGTGCTGGCGGCGTACCGCGCCGCCGCGCAGGGGCCGCTCGCGGGCATCCTGGAGTACTCGGACGACCCTCTCGTGTCGTCCGACATCACCGGCAATCCGGCCTCGTCGATCTTCGACTCGGCCCTTACGCGCGTCGACGGCCGCCACGTCAAGGTGGCGGCCTGGTACGACAACGAGTGGGGCTTCTCGAACCGCGTGATCGACACGCTCGAACTCCTCGCCGCCGAGGTCCCCGGCCGGCGGTGACACCGGCCGGGGACCTCCTGACGCGATCGGCCCACGTCAGCCGTCGGACTCCGACGACGGGAGGTAGGCGCCCGGCACGTCGTCCGGCGCGTAGATCTCGCTCTCACCGGGGTACGGCTTGGTCCAGTTGTGCGTCTGGTACCAGGTGTAGCGGTTCATCTGCGCGGGGTTCGCGTAGTCGGGCACGGCGTTCGGGCCGGTCAGCCGCTGGTGCGACGCCCAGGTCTTCCACCGCGCCGCGACCTTCTTCTCGGCCGCCGGCACCGTGACGGATGTCGGGGCGGCCGCGGCCCTGGTGTCCTGGGCCGCCGGGGTGTCCGAGCCGCAGGACGGCTGGGGACTCACGCCGAGGGTCAGCGAGGTCCGATTGGGCACCGCCGTGAACGGCGTGTCGTCCGCCTTCCGGGTGAACGCCCCGTACATCGGGGTGGCCGCGCTGTCGAGCTGGTTCATCGGGTGGATCCCGAGGATCTGCTCGACGGTGCGGACCATGGTGATCTGCGAGTAGTAGTGGGCGTCGACGGTGCCGTGCTGGGCGTACGGGCTGATGACCTGGACCGGGGCGCGGTGGCCGTCGACGTGGTCGAGGCCGGCCTGGGAGTCGTCCTCGACGACGAAGATCGCCGAGTCCTTCCAGTACTTGCTGTGGGTGATCTGGTCGACCATCCGGCCGACCGCGAGGTCGTTGTCGGCGACCTCGGCGGCCGCGTTCGCCGGGCCGCCGGTGTGGTCGTTGGAGAACCAGAACATGTTCAGGTTCGCCGGACCGTTCTTCTCGAAGTCCTGCTGCCAGATCTGTTCCTTGTAGATGTCCGGGACGTTGAGGTCGAACAGCGGGAAGCCCTGCACCGACACGTCGTTGAGCGAGGGGATCGCCGAGCCCGTCTTGATGGGGTACGCGGTCTGGGCCCCGGTCGCGGCCATGTTCTTGCTGTCGCAGTACAGGTTCTGCCAGGTCGCGCCGGCCGGCTTGGTCTCCAGCGACTGGAACTCGCCGAAGTCTTTGACGGTCTTGCCGGCCGCCTGTGCGCCGGTCCAGATGAAGCCGGTCTTCTGGTGGCCGAGGACGTCGTTCTCGGTGTCGTAGCTGCGCGTGTACTCGCCGGCCGACGACTCGGTGTACTCCGGGTTGTCGGACTGCATCAGCCAGTTGTGGCCCTCGGCGGAGTTGGTGCCGATGTCGTAGAAGTTGTCGTACAGGCCGAACTGCTGGGCCAGCGCGTGCTGGTTGGGCGTCACGTTCTCGCCGAACTGGGTGAGCGAGGAGTCGCCGTCGCCCTGCGGGAGGTCGCCGAAGACCTGGTCGTAGGTGCGGTTCTCCTTGACGAGCAGGAAGACGTGCTTGATCGTCGAGGGGTCGCCGATCCGCTTCGGGACCGGGACGGCCTTGGTGTGGCTCTTGCCCTTGGCCGTCTTGACCGAGCCGGCCGTCCAGCCGTTCTGCTTGAAGACCTTGGCCGTCTGGGACCTGACGACGAGGTCGCTCGGCAGCGTGAACTGCGTCAGGCTGGACGTCGTGTCGTGGGTGTTGTGGCCCGCGCTGTCGGGGCGGAGCGCGTCGATGCCACGGGTGTTGGTGACGACCACCTGCTTGCCGACGGTGGTGATTCCCGAGGGGAAGTAGTCCGTCGGGAGCAGGCCGACGTAACGGGCGGGCTGCTGCGGGGAGGTGTAGCGGTAGACGGCGACCGCGTTGGCGCGGCCGAGCGTGACCAGCAGACGGCCGTCGTCGGTGAGCGTCACCGCGTTGGGCTCGTAGCCGACCGACGCCTCGGGCCACGGCTGGGTGGCGATGGTCTGGACGACCTTGTCCTTGCGGGTGTCGATGACCGACACGTTGTTGTCGGCGGTGTTGGTGACGAACACCGTGCCCTTGCTCGCGTACACGGCGGTCGGGTGCAGGCCGACGTCGATGGTGCCGACGGCGGCGGACGGGGCCGCGGTGTCGATGACGCTGACCGTGCCGGTGGTGGCGGCGCCGGTCTTCGGGTTCGCCACGACATCGGTGCCGTAGGAGTTGATGGTGGTGTCGCCGGCCTTGGCCGGGCGCCCGCCCTCGTTGCTGACGTACAGCTTGCCGCCGACCAGGGCGATGCCGCGCGGAGCGTTGCCGACGGCCCAGCTCTGCTTGACGGTTCCGGTCGCCGCGTCTATCGCGACCACCCGGTTCTGGCCGTTGACCGCGGAGTACACGGTGGAGCCGTCGGCCGAGAACACCGCGGCGCCCACCAGCGCCTGCTTGGCGCCGTCGGCCGCTATCGGTACGGCCGTCGGGGCGGCGAGGGTGCCGTCCGCGTTGACGGTGAACCTGGTGTATCCATTGGCCTGCCCCAGCCACAGCTGCTTGCCGTCGGGCGAGTACGTCGGGCCTTCCTGGCCGACGGAGCCGCTGCTGATGCGCAGGTCGTCCGCCGCATTGGTGCCGACCTTCTGCTTGACCTGACCGGTCGTGAGGTCCATGACGACCAGCGACGCGTCACCGTCGGCGACCGAGGCCGCGAGGCGGGTGCCGTCCGGGCTGACCGTCGACGACATGATCTTGCCGTCGTTGACGACGGTGCGGGTGCCGTACGGGTTGATGTACTGGTCACTGGAGATGACCTGGCCGTTGGCGGTGGTCTGGCCGACCTGCTGGGTGCCGAACTGGTACGTAGAGGCGACCGCGGTGCCCGTGACGCCGAGGGCGACGGCGATGCCCGTCGTCACCAGCAGGGTCCGGCGGCCGAGGTGTCTGCCGAAGAGGTTGACGTTCTTCTTCTCGTTGATCCGACGCTGGCGGGTTACCTGCACGGAACTTTCCCTTCAGTGGGTGTCGAGCAACTCGACGTCGCCGTCGAACTGCCACAGCGGATTCGGGGCGTCTCCGGCCGAAGTCCGCAGCAGGAAGTAACCGTTGACTTCCTTGGGACCGTCGCCGTCCGCCACGAACCGCCCGTCCGAGGCGATGTCGAGCTGGTAGATGGCCGTCCCCGCGACCGCGACGCCGGGGAGATGCCAGGTCACGACGCAGCGCCAGTCGTTGCCCGCCCCTTCCTGGGCGGCCTGGCCGTCGCTCTTGGTGCACGCCGCCGTGGTCCGCAGCTGGGCCTCGGTGACGGCGGGGCGGTGGAGTTGCCGGGTCTGCAGGCGGTAGAGGTGGGCGAACACCGTGGCCAGGGACTTCTGGACCTTGTCCTGCTCGATCCCGGAGCCCGTCGACGGGGTGGCCAGGGCAACCGCCCCGACGGTGACGGCGGTCAGCGCGACCAGCGGCAGCGCGCCGAGGGTGATCGCGCGGCGCCCGGAACCGTCGTAGGCCGGATTGGTGAAGTCGCGCCGTACGAACAGCACATAGGCCAGTACGGTCGCCAGCACGGCCCACACCAGGCTGACCGCGACGCCGATCAGGAGCGGGGCGAGCTGGGCCGGGCTGGTGAACAGGCCGTTCCAGGAGATGAAGGCGTAGGTGGGCAGGGCGAGGCGCACGGCGACGGGCAGCGGCAGCATCTGGGCGACCGACATCGCGAGCGCGACGACCGGGGGCAGCAGCAGCCCCATCGGGGACCGCCCCAGCACGACCGACCCGAGCAGTCCGATCGCGGCGAGGGCCAGGGTCGGGGCGAGTGCGCAGACCCAGGCGAGCAGGACCCCGCCGGCGGCGTCCCCGGGTGTCAGCAGGTGGCCGTCGAGGCCGACCAGCGGCTGGTTGCCGACCGACGCCAGCCCGCCGGCCGCACTGGAGCAGGCCAGCCCGGCCACCAGCAGCAGGATGACGGTGAGGCTGGCCAGTGCCTTCGCCACGAAGATCCGTCGGGGCGACCGGACCGCCACCAGCAGGTGGCGCCAGGTGCCGAGCCGGTCCTCGGAGGCGAACACGTCGCCGGCGACCACCGAGGTCAGCAGCGGGAGCGCCCAGGTGCCCGCGAATCCGAGCATCACCAGCGGTCCGGCCCACCCCGTGGCGTGCATCCAGCGACCGAAGAGGGTGTCGGAGGGGAGCGTGCTCTGCCGGCTCACCGCGGCGACGAAGAGCGCCGGCGCGATCCAGCAGGCGAGGACCAGCAAGCGGATCCGCCATTGCGAGACCAGCTTGACCAGTTCGAAGCGGTAGCCGCGCGCCACCGAGACGGGGCGGCTCGTGGCAACGTTGTCGTCGGCGGTGGTCATGGTCGCCGGCGCGGGCGCTGGCGCGGTCATCTGCCGGCCTCCTGCTGTTCGGTGAGGGCGAGGAACGCGGCTTCGAGCGGCGACACCACCGGTGCCAGCTCGCGCACCGCGATGCCCGCGTGCACGAGCCGCACCACCAGTTCGTCGAGGGCGGGTACCAGTGCGCGCACCACGAGGAGCCCGGCGTCGTGCCGTGCCCCCGCGTCGTCGACGACCCGGATCCCGGCCGTGTCGGCAGCCAGCCCGCGGGCGGCCCGGGGGTCGGAGGTGCGCACCCGGTAGTCGAGTTCACGGTTCTCGGCGGCCAGCTTGCTCAGCGGGCCGGAGAAGACGACCCGGCCGGTGGCGACGATGGTGACCTCGGAGCACAGTGCTTCGAGGTCGTCCATACGGTGGCTTGAGAGCACGGTGCTGGTGCCGTCCGCCGCGAGACGGGTGAGGACACCGTGTACGTGCCTCTTCCCGGCCGGGTCGAGGCCGTTGGAGGGTTCGTCGAGCACGAGCAGCCGGGGCCTGGTGAGCAGGGCGGCTGCGAGTCCGAGCCGCTGACGCATGCCGAGGGAGAAGCCGCGGGCCCGGTCGTCGGCGACATCGGTGAGCCCGACCTCGTCGAGCACCTCGTCGATCCCCGCTGTCCGCGCATCGCGGCCACGGAGCGCGGCCAGCGCGGCGAGGTTCTGCCTGGCGGTGAGCGACGGGTAGAGACCGGGCCCGTCCACGAAACCGGCCACCCCGTCAGGAGCGGCGAGCCGCCGCCCGACCGGCGTACCCAGGATCTCAAGGCCGCCGCTGTCGGCGACCGCCAGGCCCAGCAGGAGGCCGAGCAATGTCGTCTTTCCGGCGCCGTTCGGTCCGACCAAGCCGTGGATCTGTCCCTGCGCCACATCCAGATCGACGCCGTCGAGTGCGACGACGTCGCCGAAGAACTTGGTGATCCCGCGAGCCCGGACTGCGAGGAGTGTGTCCATAGGTCCTTCCTTCAAAGCTCACAGGAAACCTAGGGACAGCACACAGCTCGTGCAGGGAAAGCGAGTTGAACGCTCGTGGAACGGGAGACGACCTGTGTCCGCTTCGCCAATGGACGGTCAACAGCCGTCAATTTTTGGGCCAGCACCTTTTCAACAGCCGGATCGGGCGACCTATCGGTGAGGGCTCGCCCGGTGGGGCCGGTCGGACGGGCGGGGGCGGCCGATGGGCCCTGTCCGCGGCGGTGGCAGCGGACGACAGTGGTGGTCACGGAACCGGTCACGGCGCCATGGCACCGGCAGCGGTACATGGCCGCCGACAGTGAGGGAGCATGTGATGGCCAAGGGGTATCTCGTCGGAAGCGGCATCGCCGCCCTGTCCGCCGCAGCGTTCCTGATCCGCGACGGCGGCTTCGCGGGGACCGACATCCATCTGTTCGAGGAGCAGGAGGAGACCGGCGGCAGCCTGGACGCCGGAGGGTCGCCCGAGACCGGCTACACGATGCGTGGCGGGCGGATGTTCGAAGCCCAGTTCCGCTGCACGTACGACCTGCTGTCGTCCATCCCCTCGATCGACGACCCGTCGAAGTCGGTGACCCAGGACACCTTTGACGCCCACGACGCCTTCCCCTGGGACGACGTCTCCCGCCTCGTCGACAAGGACGGGAAGATCATCGACGCGCATTCGATGGGCTTCTCCGAACGCGACCGCCTCGAACTCGTCACGTGCCTGGCCACGCCCGAACGCCTCCTGGACCGCAAGCGGATCTCCGACTGCTTCAGCGAGGAGTTCTTCACCACGAACTTCTGGTTCATGTGGTGCACGACCTTCGCCTTCGAGCCGTGGCACAGCGCGATCGAATTCCGCCGCTACCTCAATCGCTTCATCCACCTCTTCCCGACCTTCGACACCATGTCGGGGATCTACCGGACCCGCTACAACCAGTACGACTCCATCGTGCGCCCGCTCCAGAGCTGGCTGGCCGACCAGGGCGTCACCGTCCACACCGGCCACCGGGTCACCGATCTGGAGTTCAAGGCGGGGGAATCGACCACCGTCGAGCGGATCCACTACACCCACGAAGGCCGCAAGGAGCAGATCCACGTGGCGCCCGAGGACCTTGTCTTCGTCACCAACGGATCCATGACGGCCGGATCCCGCCTGGGGTCGGACACCACCGCGCCCGTGCTGGACGATTCCGGTGCGTCGGGCGCCTGGCGGCTGTGGCAGTGGCTGGCCCGGGGACGCGAGGACTTCGGCAACCCCCACGTCTTCGACAAGTACATCAAGGACTCCACCTGGGAGTCCTTCACCGTCACCTCCAAGGACCCGCTCTTCTTCGAGCTGATGGAAGCCCTCAGCGGCCGGGAGGCCGGCCGGGGCGGCCTGTTGACCTTCCCCTCCTCGAACTGGCTGCTCACCATCGTGCTCAACCACCAGCCGGTCTACCGCGAGCAGCCCGAGGACATCACCGTCTGGTGGGGCTACGGACTGTTCCCCGACAAGCCCGGGGACTACGTCGGCAAGCCGATGGCCGCGTGCACCGGACAGGAGATCCTGCGCGAGGTCCTGCACCACCTGAAGTTCGAAGAGCACCTGGACCGCATCGCGGAGACCTCCACCGTCATCCCGTGCCTGATGCCGTACATCACCAGCCAGTTCCTGGTTCGCGAGCACGGCGACCGCCCGCAGGTGGTGCCCAAGGGTTCCACCAACCTGGCCTTCATCGGCCAGTTCGCCGAGGTCCCGGACGACGTGGTCTTCACCGTCGAGTACTCCGTACGTACCGCTTGGACCGCCGTCGCCCAGCTCCTGGGGCTCGACAGGCAGCCGCCGCCCGTCTACAAGGGCCGGCACGACCCGCTGGTACTGGTGCGCGCGCTGGAGACCATGCACCGCAAGTAGCCGGATCAGTCGGTGTCGAGGCCGTCGATCAGGCGGTTGAGGAAACGGGTGAACGTGGCTTCGGGGGTGAGGGGGCGTCCGGGTGCGGAGAGGGCTTCGGCCAGCTCCGGGTGGTGGCCGTCCGTGGCGACAGCGGCGAGGTAGCGGGCTTCGGCTGCGGCCCGGTCGGGTGACTGTGCGGCTGTGGCCTGCGCGATCTCGTAGGCGACGTGCCCTGCTACGAACGCGGTGAGCTGGGCGAAGACCTCCAGGTTCGCTGCGCCGTCCAGTCCGGTGGGTCGCAAGGCGGCAAGTGCTCGCTCCAGGAAGGCCAGGGTGTTGGGGCCGAGTGTCCGGCGGGTGGACAGGGCGCCGGGCAGCCAGGGGTGCCGCAGCATGAGGGCACGCTGGAGGTGGGCGATGGTTTTCAGGTCGGCGCGCCAGTCGCCGGTGGGTGCGTCCGTCGTCGGCAGTTCGCCGCTGACGTGGTCGACCATCAGTTCCAGCAGCGTCTCCTTGTCGGGGGCGTAGCTGTAGAGCGACATGGCACCGGCTCCGACCTGCGAGGCGACCCGCCGCATGGTGACCGCGTCAAGCCCTTCGGTGTCCGCCAGGGCGACGGCTGCCACCGTGATCACCTCACGGCTGAAGGCGGGCCTGCGCCCCCTGCGGGGCCCGGTGGGGCTCAGCCAGAGCTGCTGGGGGTCGACGCCCCTGGCGCCGGACAGGCCATCACGGGTCACGATCTTCGTAGTCCCCTTCTCCTCGCTGCGGCACTTGTGGAAGTCATCCAAGCATCCGCTATTCTCGTACACCGTACGAGAATAGCGGAGGGGAATGATGACATCACCGACGCACGACGACACCGCGTTGAACCCGGCCTGGACACCGCCTTCCAGGAAGCCGCCGTGGTCCTCGCGGACGATGAGAGCGATCTGGCGCAATCTCCCGTCCAAACGGCACGAAGTCGGGTGGAAGCCGGGGCTGGTGGCTCCGGCCGCTGACGGCAGCCCGTTGATCACGGATCACTACTTTCCTCGCGCCGAGGGCGACTTCCCCACCCTTGTCGTGCGCTCGCCGTACGGCAGGGGCCTGCCGTGGTCACCCATGTACGGCATGCTCTTCGCCGAACAGGGCTTCCACGTGGTCCTGCAGAGCTGCCGCGGCACCGGTGGCTCAGGCGGTCGGTTCGATCTGTGGCGCAACGAGGCCGCTGACGGCCAGGCCACGGTGTCCTGGCTGAGAGAGCAGCCGTGGTTCAACGGAATACTGGGCACGGTCGGCCCCAGCTACCTGGGGTATGTGCAGTGGGCGCTCGCGCTGGACCCGCCACCGGAGCTGAAGGCGATGGTGGTGCAGGTGGGTCTGCACGATCCCTACGCCCTGTTCCACACAGACGGTGCGCTCCGCCTGGAGAACGCCCTCCTCGTCGGCGTCGGCATGACCTATCAGCACCGGGGGCCGGCACCGTTCGTGAGAGCGACGCTGCGCCTGCAACGCCGGCTGCGCGCAATCACCACCGCACAGCCGCTGCGCGGGGCGTACGTGTCAGCCCTTGGGCGTGAAGTGCCCTGGCTGGACGACGTGATGACACACCCGGATGCCGACGATCCGTACTGGGTCGGCGCCTCCCCGGGAGAGGCAGCGGAGCGGCTGAGCGTTCCCACCAGCCTGATCACCGGGTGGCACGATGCTCTGGCCGACCAGACCTTCGAACAGTACGGTCGGCTGCGTCGGGCCGGGTGCGAGTCCGCCCTGCTCGTCGGCCCCTGGACACACACCTCCGCACTTCAACAGGGCTGGCCCGAGGTGTTCGCCGAGAGCCTCGCCTGGCTGCGCGCGCACCTGTGTGCGGACCCTTCCGGCCTGCGCCCCACCGGAGTGCGCGTCCATGTCGGCGGCGAAAACGCGTGGCGGGACCTCGATGACTGGCCGTTGTCCCCGACCGCTGTGTCATGGTTCCCCGCCCCGGACGGGTATCTCACCCAGCAGGTCCCCACGGACATCACACCACTGACGTCCTTCCGTTACGACCCGGCGGCCCCCACCCCGTCGGTCGGCGGCCCTCTGCTCTCCCCGACCGCCGGACCTCGCGACAACAGCGCCCTGGAGGCCCGCGAGGACGTTCTGACGTTCACCGGTCCGCCGCTGGCCGAGCCCGTGGACGTCCTCGGCCCGGTCTCCGCGCGGCTGAGTATCTCCACGGACACCGGCCACGCCGACGTCTTCACCCGCCTGTGCGACGTGGACGCACAAGGGCGTTCCACCAACGTCTGTGACGGGCTGGCTCAGTTGAGGACTGCTGGGCAGGCGCCTTCGGAGATCACCGTACCCATGAGCTTCACCGCCTACCGCTTCGCCGCTGGTCACCGTATTCGCTGGCAGATCAGCGGCGGCGCCCATCCGCGCTATGCCCGTAATCCCGGCACCGGGGAGTCGTCGGTCGACGCCGAGAGATTCACACCGATACGAATCACCCTCCACACGCGCTCGGCATTGATGCTTCCCCGGGGTGCCGAGGCTGCGCAGCCCTTCGGGGTTCAGCAGCCCGACGCATAGACAGCGGTGTGGTCGGCCGCCGAAGGAGAGCCTTCCAAGCCGGCTGTCAGCGGCCGACTACGGCGTCCCCGCGGAACGCGCCGGCCACCACGGGGACCAGCCACCGCTCGATCTGCTCGGCGGACATGGCGGCCAGCTCGACGCCGATGGGTGCCAGCGCGAGCCAGTTCAGCAGGCCGGCCGCGCATCGCGTACGGAAGATCAGTTCCTGCTCGTCGACTCCGGGAAGGTGCACCGTCAGCACCCGCAGGGCCCCCTGGCGACTCTGGTCGAACTTGCCGTCCAGCCGGTCCCACCCCTGGGGCGGATCGATGCCGACGCGCGCCACGGTCCGCATCACGGCCAGGTCCTGCCCACCGGCCGCCAGCGCGCGCACCATCGGCCGGGCGAACGCCGCCGCCAGCTCCTGGAGCGTCGCAGTGGGGCCAAGGGCATCGAGTTCCAGGATCTTCGCGTCCAGATACCGTTCCAGCGCGTGCTCGATCGCCGAGTCGCACAGCGCCTTCAGCGACCCGTAGTGGTAACTCACCGCGGCGACGTTGGCTCCGGCGCGATCCGTGATCTCGCGGAGCGTCACGCCCTCCTGGCCTCGCTGCGCGAGCATCTCCAGGGCGGCCGTCTGCAGGCCGTCCCGCGTGCGCTGCCCGGCCTCCCGGCGCAGATCCGTCTTTTCCACCCGTTCCACCCGTGCCATGGCATGTATTCAAGCATCCGCTTGACAGCTTGTACAGCCGGTCATAAATTAAAGCGAGCGTTTGATTTATTGACCGAACCCGGAGGAACCGACATGAAGCTGCTCAGCCGGAAGACGATCACCGCCGCGACCGCGATAGCGGTCCTGGGTGGTCTTTCCATCGCCGCCGCGCCGACGCAGGCCGCAAGCCCCGTCGTCGGCAGCAAGGCGGCACACGCGGACCTGACCCCTGGCGACCTGGCGAAGCTGCCGCTGACGGACCGCCACCTGACCAAGCACGAGAGGGAGAATCTCGCGATCGTCCTGCGCGACTACCACGTGGCGGAGGGCAAGAGCCTGGACGTCGACACGTTCGTCAACAGCTTCGCCGAGGACGGCGTATTCAACGACATGGTCGCCGGCCAGGCCTATCGGGGAGCGGCGCTCGGTGCCGTTCTGCCCTACATGGCCAACCTCTTCCCCGACGTCCACCGCGACCTCAAGCGCATCACCGTGAACGGCGACGTGATCAGCATCGAGCTGTCCATCCAGGGCACGTTCGAGGGGCCGCTGCAGTCACCGGCGGGCACCGTCAAGCCGACCGGCGCGAAGGTCGACGTACCGACCGCCGACTTCTGGTACCTGCACGACGGCAAGGTCGAGAAGTTCAACTGCTTCGTCGGGTACTCGAAGATGTACTCCGACATGGGCGTGGACTTCGACTGGGCCTCGGCCGTCAACAAGCACTGAGCCGCTCCCCCGCGGGTGATGCCCCGGCGGGTGATGCCCCGGCGCTACCGGCCGCGCATCACCCGCCGAGCCTGGCCGCCGGGCGCCATGTGCCGTCGAGCGGAATGCCGGCCGCCGCCGCGATCCGGTTGCGTGATGCGAGCAGCCGGGTCCTCAGCGCCGCCAGGTCCACGCCCACCAGCACGCCGTCGCGTTTGACCACCCGGCCGGCGACGAGGACGGTGTCCACCAGGCCGGGATGGCCGGCGCTGACGATGGTGGCGACGGGGTCGGTGACCGGGAACACGGTCAGGTCGTCGGTGCGCAGAAGGATGACGTCGGCGTCCTTGCCGGGCGTGATGCTGCCCGTTCGGGCGTCGAGCCCGCACGACCGGGCGGCGTCGACGGTGGCGAACTCCAGCAGGTCCCGGGAGCGCAGACCGCCGTCCAGGCCACGCTGCACGGCGAAGGCGGTACGCATCGTGGAGAACATGTCGCCGCCGGCCGACGGGACGTCGTCGATGGACAGCGTCGGGCGCAGACCGGCGGCCAGCGCCCGGCCGGTGATGGGCGATCCGAACCCCATCTTCAGCTCGACGTCCGGGCTGATCGACAGCGAACCGCCCGCGTCGGCGAGCATCCGCAGCTCTTCGTCGCTGATCCCGTTGGCGTGCACGAACGTGGTGGTGTCCCGCAGCAGACCGTGCTCGCGCAGATCGGCGACCGTCCCGGCGGCTTCGACGTGCAGGCTGGTGCGCAGGCCGAGTTCGGCCGCCAGCTTCAGCTCCCGGGCGACGGTGTCCATGCCGGTGGCCTCGGGTCCGCGCATCCCCAGCGCCATGGTGACCGGGCCGTCCCCGGCCAGGTCGGAGCGGACGCGGCGGATGTCGGCGTCGACGGGGTCGGGGGTGCCCCATCCGGCGCCGAGGCAGAAGATCGACCGCCCCGGCGCGTCCCGCAGCGCGGCGACGGCGGCGTCCTCGTGCTCGTGGCTCTGCGCGACGTGGTACCAGTCCAGCATCGTGGTCACGCCGGAGTGCAGGGCCTCCAGGCGGCCGAGCAGGGTGCCCGCGTAGACGTCCTCGGGCCGGTAGTGGGGCTTGACCGTGCCGTGCATGGCCACCGCCCACTCGGGGAACGTCCAGTCCGCGCCGACGCCTCGGAACGCGGTCTGCCAGGTGTGGCGGTGGTTGTCGACGAAGCCGGGCATGACGATCCGGTCGGTCGCGTCGATCACCTCGGCGTCCGGCGCGTCGATGCGCTCGGCCACCTCGACGATCACGCCGTCCTCGATCAGCACGTCGCTGCGGTCGAGATCGCCGACAGCCGGGTCCATGCTGACCACGGTGCCGCCGGTGAGCAGGATCTTCATCGGATGAACTCCTTCACAGACGCCTTCGGATGGTTCACGATCATGTTGTGGCAGCCACCGCGGCGAGCGCGTCGGCGACCAGGTCGGCCGTGTCCTCCGTGCCCGCGGCCAGCCGGACCAGGCCCAGCGGAACCGATTCCGCGATCTGTTCCTCGCTGAGCATTCCGCGCCACATGGACGCCGGATGCACGGCCAGCGACTCCACGCCGCCGAGGCTGGCCGACCGGCGGGGGTAGCGCAGTCGGCCGAGGAAGGCGTCGGCCGTCTCGAAACCGCCCGCGAACTCGATGCCGAGCACCCCGCCGAAACCACTCATCTGGTTGGCGGCCAGCTTGTGCTGCGGGTGGGTCGCCAGACCGGGATAGTGCACCTTCGCCACCGCCGGATGCCCGTCCAGCGCCTCCGCGAGCGCCAGGCCGTTGGCGTTGTGCCGCGGCACCCGCAGCGGCAGGGTGCGCATGCCGCGCAGCAGCAGCCACGCGTCGATCGGGCCGAGCGTGGCACCGGTGAGCAGGCCGACGTCCCATATCCGGTCCAGGATCTTCGCCGGCCCGGCCAGCACTCCGGCGGAGACGTCCGAATGGCCGTTGAGGTACTTGGTCGCGCTGTGCCAGACCAGATCGATGCCGAAGTCCACCGGTCGCTGGTTCAGCGGAGTGGCGAAGGTGTTGTCCGCCATGGTCAGTACGTTGTGCGCGCGGGCCAGGTCCGCGACGGCGCGCAGGTCGGTGATCTGCAGCAGCGGATTGCTGGGGGATTCCACCAGGATCAGGCGGGTCCGCGGGGTCAGTGCCTTCGCGAACGCCTCCGGGTCGGTCTGGTCCACCAGGGTGGTCGACACACCGAGTCGCGGCAGCAGGTTCAGCAGCACCGACGCCGTGCCCCCGTAGGTGGACTTCTGCCCGATGACGTGGTCACCGGCGGACACCAGTGCCAGCACGGCCGTGGTGAGCGCGGCCATCCCGGACGCGGTGACCATGGCCGCCTCGGTGTTCTCCAGTTCTGCGACGACGGCTGCGACCTGTGCGTGGTTCGGGTTGCCGAAGCGGGTGTAGAAGTCCTTGCCCCGCGGCTCGACGGCGCCCTGCGCGAACGTCTCCGCGTCCTCGGCCGAGAACGCCGCCGTCTGGTAGATGGGCGGTGCCACGGCACGGCTGGGATGGACTTCGCGATCGGCGTGGACGGTGATGGTGCTCTTGCCCGGCATGGCTGCCCTTCCGTGGATCGTCGGTGTGACTCCATGAGCTGTGACTCCATGAAGCGTCGCCGACCGGCGCTCCGGCGTGACCGGATCTGAGCAATTTTGGCAACAAATTGCGCTCAGAGCAGGTGCGCGATTGTGGTAGGCAGGCCGTGACAGCAATAATCTGCCTCATGGATGAGGTAGACCGGTCGATTCTGGTCGTGCTCGAACAGCACGGCCGCATCAACAACAACGAGCTCGCCGCCCGGGTCGGGCTGTCGCCGTCGCCCTGCCTGCGGCGCGTGCGTCAGCTGGAGGAAGCCGGGGTCATCCGCGGTTACCGGGCGCTGATCGATCCCGCCGCGGTCGGACGCGGCCTGCGGGTGTTCGCCGGTGTGCGGCTGATGCGGCACACCCGCGCGGACGTGGTCGCGTTCGAACGCGCGGTCACCCGGCTGCCCGAGGTGGTGCACAGCCACCACATCACCGGCAACTTCGACTATCTGCTCCAGGTCGAGGTGGCCGACCTGCCCGCCTACGAGAACTTCCACGCCAACCAGTTGGCCAGCCTGCCCGGCGTGGCAACGGTGACCAGCTACGTCAGCATGAAGACGCTCTCCCCCGACACCACATGACGGGGGCGGTCAGACAGTGATGGTGCCGCGGACGCAGACGGTGGCGGCGCCGCTGACCCAGACGGTGCCGTCCGCGTCGGCGGTGATCTCGATGCTCGCGGCCCGTCCCAGTCTCGCGCCCTGGGAGACCCGGTAGGAGGAGGGCGCGGCGCCGGTGGAGGTGAGCCACTGACCGACAGCGGCGTTCATGCTGCCGCACGCGGGGTCCTCGGGCACGCCGGCGCCAGGGGCGAAGGTGCGCATCTCGAAGCGGTGCGGGGATCCGTGGGGGTGGGCCCCGATCGCGCCGACCATCGCGTCCGGGATGAGGGAGAGATCGGGTTCGAGTGCGAGGACCTCCTCGGCCGTCGACAACCGGACCACGGCCCAGCCGGGTCCGTTGTCGACCCACTGGTGGGCGAGGACACGGTCGCGCGTGATGCCGAACGCGGCCACGATCCGGTTCAGATACTCGTCGTCGAGCGCGCCGTCGCGCACACGGGGAGGGGCGGCAAAGGACAGAGTGCCCTCGCCACGGCGCACGGTGACCAGGCCGGCGGCGCACTCCTGCACGACCCGGTCGCCGTACTGCGGCATGCCGCCACCGTCCAGCCACGCGCGCGCCGAACCGAGGGTGGGGTGCCCGGCGAACGGCAGCTCGCTGCGCGGAGTGAAGATCCGCAGCCGGTAGTCCGCCTCCGGAACGGTGGAGGGCAGCACGAACGTGGTCTCGGACAGGTTCGTCCAACGCGCCAGGCTCTGCATCTGCTCATCACTCAGGTCCGTCCCGTCCAGAACGACCGCGACCGGATTGCCGGAATAGGGGCTCGTGAAAAACACATCGACCTGCACGAACGACCGTGCGCGCGGCATCGTCATCGAGAACCTCTCAGTAGCGGCTGCGGCGGATTCCGCGCGTCCCACCCGTCGGCGGAAACAGGTCCAATCCCAACGGGCGCCCGCACGGCCAGGACAGAGCCAGTCACGACAAAGTGGACTGGTCCTTGTCTCGCTTCGCGCGCCCTGCGGAATGTTTGCCCACAAGGGGGGGGGATCGCCTTCAGGGC
>Ga0307517_10004090_pt1 | contig 22510 bp, 34 predicted proteins | sample 23_EM_MG_FD_194515 | JGI IMG/M metagenome (GOLD analysis project Ga0307517, IMG submission 194515) | Populus trichocarpa ectomycorrhiza microbial communities from riparian zone in the Pacific Northwest, United States - 23_EM | ecosystem: Host-associated > Plants > Roots > Unclassified | place... | reverse complement strand
TTGGATCTTTTCTTCCTCTTTGGCATGAGCCAGACGCCGCGCAGCAGCGACAGCTCCGCCAACACCAAGTAAACCTTTCGAAGAGTCGGGGGCCGGCCCCCGCTTGATCTCGACCTTGAAATTTCCGAAATTCATGTCATCACCACTGGCCGCGACCGCCTTGACAGCAACCTCCTCCGCAGGCGTGGCTTTCTCTTCTTCTCCAGACGGTTCGCCGTACGCTTTACGTTCGGCTTTCTCTCTGGCATCTCGTTCTTTATCAAGGCGATCAAGACCCTTGCCGCCGAACCCAGACCCTGCGGCTTGAGCTTTCCCAGACTTGACCTTGTCCAAGAAGCCTGTAGAAGTTAATAGAGGGTAGGAAACACAGCCGCTTTACACTCACCATTTGCAAGTTCCTCCAAATCTGTTGGAACTGTAACATTGCTCGCTTTGAGCGCTCGATAGATGTCAACTGAATATCGCTCTTGTTCCGGGGTAATAAAGGTTACACATGTTCCCTTGTTACCCGCACGACCAGTTCGACCTGCTCGGTGAACATAGTCCTCCATATGGTTGGGAGCATCGTAATTGATGACAAGCTTGAGCTGTTTAACGTCCAAACCACGAGCAGCGACGGACGTGGCGATAACAATAGGGACAACACCTGATTTGAAATCAGCAATCGTGGAGTCGCGATCGACTTGGTCCTTTCCACCGTGCAGTGACATGCACAGATAACCTTTGCGCATAAGCTCGCGAAGAAGGTTGTCAGCAGCCTCTTGTCGATCAACGAAGACTAACGTTCGACACTCTGGGTCTTCATTATACATCTGACCCAGGATTTCGAGGAGTCGATTAAATTTGGTGTCTTCAGGTCGAACCTCAACAATCTGTTCTATTTCAGGCGCGACCACCGAGCGACCACCGACAGTGATTTCGAGGGGTTTGCGAAGGATCTTCCTGGCCAGAGAATCCATTTGTTTTGGGAATGTTGCAGAAAAGAGCACAGTTTGTCTGTCAGGTCGTATGTTATTGACGATTTTCATCACCTGGGGTTCGAATCCCATATCAAACATACGGTCAGCTTCATCCAAAACGACATATGTTACGCGCTTAAGGTTGGTAACACGTCCTGAATTTGCAGTCAACAGGTCGATCATGCGTCCGGGGGTACAGACGATGATTTCGGCCCCTTTTTTAAGTTCTGCAATTTGGTCTTTAATGGGCGACCCTCCATATGCACAAACAGCCTGACAATTGAATCATAAGTAGATCAATGGGTGATATAGGAACTTGGGCTTACTCTGAGACCTAGCACCTTCAGGAAAGGTTTACATTCTCGGTGGATCTGAACGGCAAGTTCTCGGGTCGGTGTCATGATGACTGTTACAGGACCTTCCATTTGTTCCAGTGGTCGCTGATCCTTGATGTGACGGAAGAGGGGCAAAAGGAAAGCAATAGTCTTTCCTGAGCCAGTTTTCGCGACACCTATAACATCACGTCCAGACATGATGGCTGGTATTGCCTGAGCTTGAATGGAGGTAGGAGCGGTGTAGTTAAGGCGTTTAATAACATCAAGGCTATTGATTTGAATCAATCTAGCGCAGAGGTGACTTGCGAGAAGAAAACATACCAATTAGCAGGAAGTCCGAAATGGCTCCATTTCGTAACAGGAATAGGACAATCAAGACCTCTGATTTTGATGCCGTCAAGCTCGAGACGGAGTAATTCAGCGTCTTCTTCAGACATAGCTGCAATGTCAGGGGGTGGGACGTAGAATTCTTTGCGGAAGGGTTCATATCTGATGCGGGAATGATCAACGGTGGCGAGCTCTTTCTTCTTCGCCTTTTTCGCAGCAAGAGCAAGGATATCCTCCGGGTTAAGATCAGTAGCATCCAGTTCGTCTGGTAGAGGACCTTCGGGTTCCTCCTCCATGCCATTCTCCACCATCCGTTCATCAAGCCTAATTCTGGACCGGCCGCCTACCACGTCTACTATCTTCTTCATATCTTCCATGTTGACCTTTTTGACCTCGGTATTGACCTCACTCATGAAAGCGTCTAGGGGATCCTCATCCTCCTCATCAACATGCATTGCATCTTTCGCCTGAGCTTTCAGTGCTTGGTCCATACGATTTGCCTCTTCGTCGTCGTCGTCGACCTCCAGATCACCCACACCAGCCTCGTCCTCGGCCATGGTCATATCAATTGCAGGCATATCTCCCAGAGTCTCCAGCTTCCTTTTTGACTCCACCGCATCATCCAGGGAAGCAACTACACCTTTTGCGGCATTGGCGAACTCGGGCTTCAGAGGTAGGCCCTTAAGCCCAAGACCCGCGAGAGCAGAGCGGTTCAACTGACCAGCAGGCTTCGGTGCAGTTACTGGAGCTGCAACTGAAAAAGGATCAAGTGGTGTGAAATCATGAATACTTCCGGGTGTTCAACAAGACTCACCTGGGACAGATTTACCGGCAAGCGCCATGGCTTTCGCCTTGGCCTCAACAAGGGCCTTCTTCGCCTCTCGTTCTTTTTTCCATGCTTCAAGTTTGGCTCTCTTTGCTCTTAATTTCTCGTCTTCGGGAGGGGGCGTTTGTGTTGGCTCTGTTGCGGGCAGAGGCCGAGGTGGAGTTGCAGGTCGCCGCTCACGAGAGCGTGAGCGCCTGCGTTCATCTCGGTGGGACTCTCGCCTTCTGTCATCCCGATACCTGTCATCCCGATAACGGTCCCTGTCCCTATCTCTGCGGTCTCTGTCCTTGTCTCTTTCCCTTTCATCGTCATAGCGTGACCGTCCATTGGTCCTCTGGGTGCTGCGCCTGGTTGGCGACGGAGACCGAGGTGAACGATGAGATGGTCTTACCCTTTTGTTGGACGAGTCTGGGGAGAATGATCTATCCCTGCGAGCCATTTATGAAGAGCCTGATGAAGGAGGAAGGAGCCAGGACTCGAGTAGTGAAGAAGCGTGAAGAAGTCCCGGATTAATATTTGTAGGTGTTTACAAGTCGGCCCGGATAATGAGTCTTTTCTTCTCCTTACTCGTAATACAACTCACTCATTCCCTCGATATGACTCAAAATATTCTTGACCCATTTTCTATCGTCAGCTCGCTGCCTTCCCTTCTCCCGATAGAATCCAAGTCGCTTGCGTCGCCCCAGGATGGAATCGCAGCCCTGTTACATGCTTCCTTGTCCGCCTTGTCCTTTCGCTTGATTGCAGTCGATAGTTCTCCACCACAGGCCCCGCTCTCAAATAACACGTTGCCTGTGAACTGGAATAAGGATGGGCCTGGACATTATATATTCAAGTATCGACATGAACAGAGCAGTATGGAGTTTGTCATCAATATCTCCAAGCTCGGAAAAAGGACTGTTATCAATGCAATAGCTCTTGAGGTTAGCAAGCTTCTTCGCCGACTGGGTAAACTAAACTGAACTCGCTTTAAGAGCGAAAATGTTGCCTCCCTTGACATATCCTCTGACGACTTCACATCACCGTCGTTTTTCCCCCACAACCTCGATGCTGCAAATCCTCAACCTCTCATCCATGGTTTCATCTCCTCTAACCGGGTGTCAGATCTTATATCTCAGTTTAAACTTAAGATCGTCAAGAAATTGTTGCCAGGTCTTCAAAAGGAGGGATACAGTGAAGAGGCCGATTCTTCAACTACTGCCTCCTCAAGTGCTAATCCACCAACGCAAGGGCCAACAGCCCCTCGCCCTCAGCCACAAACCCCACCTGATGCCCCAGATCGCAACCCGTATGCCCCTTATCCTGCATTTCCTCGCAACCCATTGGAGATTGGACGAAGGGATTTGGACCCTTTCCCAACGAACCCCTTTGCCCCTCCTTCCCTTTTCCCACCTGGGTCAGGAGACGGAATGTTTGTCGGTCCTGAGCACCCCATGTTTGGGATAGGTAGGGGAATTGCTTCGCCTAACCGAGGAATCTGGGGAGGAGACGGTTATCTTCCCCCGATGGGTGCTCCTCCTGGTGCAAGGTTTGACCCCGTTGGGCCTGTATTCCCTGGTAGAGGTAATCTTGGGCCTTTTGGTAATGGGAGAAGGCGACCGGAAAATCCGGATAATGATGAGTTTATGCCTCCTGGCATGGTGAGTCCTTCGCTCGCCATTTTGACTTATCTCATGCGTATCAATGGCACAGGGCGATATGTTTATGTAAAATTGATAAAAATATTTGTACTTTATGCACATTTCCTTCCTACAAGTTCTCTCTTGATACTGTATTTCCAATACATACTGTATATTTTCTCTGACATCGAAGGTCACGTAACTGCTAAACTCGTTCGGATCCAAAAAGGGTATTTTGTCAGAAATTGATCCCAATTTAGCCAGTCAAGATCCAAGTTAAGATAATCCCCTCTTTTCCTTTACCATTTGATCTTCAAGTATTTCGAGAGAATCCCGAACACCATGCACAGGCCTCCAATCTCGCCAACATCGCCAGTGAGGCGCAAGAATCCCATCCTTCCTGGTTTTAGACCGTCGCCAAGACCGAAACAACGACCCATAGGTGAAATGACAGTGCGCGAGCTGCAAGATCGCCATAAGTTCAATGAGAAATTATTAGCCTCTCCGTGCGTACACAAGTTCGAATCTATCACTACTTGTCACTGCTCATTGCAATTTCTGTAGTGAAGCTTCAACTTCAACATATGCCCAGAGAGTACTTGCTGAACAAGCTGCTGTCGAATCCCGACTTGTTGAACTTGATGGAATGGAAACTATTAATACGGGGTTAAGGAGAACCGTAATCAGAGGTGAAGGAGATATGTCTGTTGATACCGCGCCAGAACCTCCTACAAGCAGAACTCTTGAAGCAAAGCGGAAAGCACTGTCACAGTTTGTTAGTCATTTTAACAATTATTGCATATATATCCTCATATTTTAGTGCTTAGGGAATGAACAACAACAATTCAAGTATTGCAGGCACCCTTAGCATGCAAGAAGCTATCGAATTGGAACGTCAGGCTCACCTGCAAGACCAAGATCGACAGAACCGGATTGTAGAAAAGAAGAAACGTCTTGGACTCCCGATGAACGGGGAAGTCCTCACCAGGCAAGAAAGAGAGGCTCGGATGTGGGCATTTATGTATTTCATGCCCTTCTAAGTGACCTCCCACCATTATAACCATTTGCTACAGGAATCACAAACCCACCGAATCCGACATGGAAGATGATGATGGCGATGACGATGACGACGATGATCCTGCTAATTGGTTTGAAGATGATCAAGACGATGGACGCAAAGGTCAAATTATAGTTGAACCGGATATTGAAGACTTCTCTCATATTATACGAGTTGACGAAAGTAAAATGCATTACGACACATTCTATGAAGCTCATGATGCAGGCAGGTGATTGATAATCCGAGGATGGGAATAGTAAATTGTACTGCATATTCAGAATATTAAATCAAGCTAGATTGTATACCCAGAATGTAAGAAATTTTGTAACCCAATCAACGAGCATGCACTGGACAGCTTTTACCCCGCTGCAGCCAGGAAGATAAACAGGCTGCGTTATGTATCGAGTTAGTGATAAATCGTTCCAGGCCCAAATAAATAAATCAGGAGCTCACTACTGTGGAAACTACAGAAGCAGCTCAGACGGGCGACGGTGGATCCTGAGGAGAAAATAAATTTGCAACTTCAGTTTGAATATTATGAAATACCTTTCATAAACTCCTCGAGACATATCACACCTTGCAAAATTGCGTTAGTATCATTTACCACTTGTCCAATCGGAGTATGAGTATGACTCACATTCCATCCCAAGCAAGGCACTCTCGGCAGGGAGACGATAAACCAAGTACTTTGCCGGCTGTGGGTTATCCGATTGAGGGGTACCAGAGTCGCCCTCAAGGCATTGTTTCACGTGAGTTTCCTGTGCCTGTGCATCTCCAACTTCATCCAGATTTTGATTGCAGACGGGACAACTGAGGGAGATGAGTGTATTTAGCCAGAAAAGTAAGGTTGGGATCTGAGAATCTTACTCGGCGAGATCGCTTAACTGAGAGCTTGATTGTCTGCGAGTCAACGAGCCCGGTATAGTGAGGCGCTCTTGATCCACCACGATGCGCTCCATGGTACTTGCCCGATGCAGCCTTGTCGGAACGCTGCTGCTACTTTCTTCATGGCAAGGTTGGCATACTCTATGACTGGCGGCGGGTGATGGCATCTCAGGCAACGTTGGGTCGTGAACCACGTCAGCTGGGTCAAGTATAGCTCGGTAAGAAGAGCATCGGTCGCAAAAGATTCGACCACATTTCCGACAATGCTATGTCGGAATAAAAATGAGATGAATTGAAAGCACAGAAAGATGGCTTACGTGCTAGATATGGGTGAATATTACGATGATGCCAGGACAAGATAAAATGTTGAGAAACTCACGCGTCTGATCAAAAAGTTAAATCGCCGCTGGCATTCTCGACATTGGGAAACGGCTTCATCCCTCTCCCATTGGGCGTGTAACTGATGAGGCGTTGGAGTTGTCCACCGGGGAGATAAAACTTTCTGAGGAGCTTCATGGGTCGGCACACGAAAATCAGGGGCTTGCATGAGGGCCGGAGTGAGGTCCGTTGGAATGCGAGATACACCCGGTCGACTTAAATAATCAGCAGAAGAGGACGATCTGGATAGTGATCTGGGTGTTTCCTGCGAGGATGGTTGGGGATAGTAGAACTCTTGGTCAGAGCTGTCATTGTCGTCATCTTCGTCGAAGCCATCATCTAAAAATCATCAAGACATTCCATATCTTAATAGGGCAATACAATGTGGCACACCATAGTCAGATATCAATAAGCCCTGGGCGCCTGCAGCCAGACGACGTCGTTCCAAGTCACGATTGTATGCTTTCAACAAGACTTCAGCCTGTAACTTGCGTTCCGGGTCGTCGTCGCCTACAGAAGAAAGGTAAGGATATGAAATGGTTTAAAAAATCTAAAGTAGCATACTGAGAATGCCTTGTCTCAGTTCCATTGTAGCTCGCTCCACCTTGGCTATCGCACGACGGACGTCCACAGCAGAAGCTTGTGGATTGGTGTCAATATCCTGAAGTTGATTGCCAGCAAGATATCTCGCTCGGGCGACATAGTCCTGGGCAGAGGACAGAAAGGTTGAGGTCATTGTGCCCATTTCCCGTCCTTCGTCTCCATCCGAATGGCTGGGCTGGCTTTCCTCTACGTAAGGTATCAATGAACCATCAGAATCGACATGGTACATGGCACCATCTGGTTCAAGAAAAGCCAGTGGCGGAATATCCAACCTGCGGCGCATAATTCGGACCCATCGACGGCGACGCACCCAGTTCGGTTGGTGTCGACCAGGAGTATTGGAGGACAGAGAATGGTTCCTGACCGAGGAACCGCCAAAGCCTGCAGAGACGATCCCGTTGCTCGACATGATCCTTTCGAGTTGAGCTGGCATCTCAGCTGTCCACTTATCATCGGGGACATCGAAAGACTGTGCATATTGCCAGCCTTCGTCTGCATCCACTGAAGGATGGGTGACATCAAGGGTCCAATCCGAACTAAGCCTTGTTAATAAATATATACCTGGAAAAAATTGCGATCCTTACAGCCAAAAGTGACTCCGCTCTGCTCCCTCCAGAGCGGGTTGTTCAACTGTGACTGGACGAGGAAGAATCCAGGGCGCTTCACGGAGGGGTAGTTGAACTCTGCTACGCCAGGTGGGTAGAACCTTGGATCCTGTTTCTTCATCTGGCTGGGGTAATTTTAATTCAAACGGAGAGCGACGCCCTTGCCGACCCAGGCCGGACGCTGAGAACTTGGGACGACCCCCAGAGACAGCCACGGTTTTTAGCCGAATGTCGAGGCGTTGGTTTTCATATAATATCAGTGGGATCGTTGTATGAACAAGTAATGGATTATATGGGGTAGTTGATGCACGCCAACGTTCCGATTCAGCTTGTTGTAAGATCTGGAATGGGGGGTAAGAATTATGGAGGCTAGAGCTTCATTGAATATATACCTCACAAATCCAGACCTCAAACACTGCAGCAGCAGCGTCAAAAGCTGTCTCGCCCCATTTGTTGCGTACTAGTGGATTTGCTGCTTGCTTTGTGAGGAGATAAAGAACAACAGGTAGGTGGCCCTTGGAGGAGGCATTCACTGATCAAGTTAACGTGGCAAACCTCAAGAAAGCGGCTGATACATACTCAAAGGCGTCCATCCATCCTTGCTTCGAGCATCAACCCCACGCACGCCATCGATTGCAGAGATCGCGCCACCATTCTCGCATAACCAACGCACAATATCTAGATAGCCCTATGAACAGGTTGGCGCTTCAGAAATTGAAATGGCAAAGTCAAACCAACCTTAGAGCATGCATTGTGCAACGCAGTCCAGCCGTCGGCATCACGAGCGTGCACATCAGCTTTGTCGCGGTCCGACAATAGATATTTGACAATCGAGATGTGTCCATTCAGTGCAGCCTTATGCAAGGGTGTCTATTTTAAAAAGAATTATTAGCGCCACAAGACCCATTGACAAGATGAACGGAGCGGACTCACTTCCCCTTCCCTATCCTCTAAATTAGGCATTGCCCCGCACTCTTCGATTACTGCTTGACGGATTGGAATGAGCAGGGAGAAGTAGGAAGGAGATGACTGCTTACACCATACAACTATATTGTAATAACCCTTACTGGAGGCAGCGTGTAATGCAGTAAACCCCGTTCTTGATGACGCCTCATTAGCCAAACTAAATGGTTCCACGTTCCCATTCTCAAGGGCGTTCTTAAACAAGCGCTGCAAGAGGTGAAGGTCCCCTGACGAAGCCGCTGCGTAGAGAGATTCTAACTGCGCTGGAGACGGGTGTACTTGACGAAAAGAGGAAGGGTGAATAGAATGCTGTAGATTCGAGACCTCGCTCCGATATACAAACTGCTCGTTGTCCGAATCATTCTCATCCTGCGACGGATTTTGCGAAGCACTTAAATTGATGGGCGAGTCTTCAGATATTTGTCTATCAGAGTCAGTGTATGGAATCCCTCGGCTATAGTAGAGATACAGCAGACTGGCCGGGGAAGATGGAAAGTACAGAAAACTTACCTCGGCTCCTCAGATTGCCCAACAGATGATGGTGTGAGTTCGGACATCGATTGAACGAGTACAAAGAGAAGGGCGGGGAATTGACAATATCAGTTGGGGAACGACAACGCAGGCTTGGCCTTGGTATTGCCTACCTCTCGAGTCTCGAGAGTGGTATTGCCACTGGGCGAAATTCGAATGGCTTCAAACTTAAATATGTCACGTGGAGGTCGCGTAAAATTGATTCTGCACGGGACTTATATATTGAATGTAACGCGCTTCACTGGAAATGCATCGTCCACATTCATCGAACACAGGATCTGTAGGTCCGATGTTCGCCCAGGCTTTGCAATGAGATCTACTCCTACAACTAATTGTCCTACATGACATAAGTATCATATCGCAGCTCATGAATAGTTATGAATATGGGGATCCAAATTGCAAACATACGTAGAGCTAGAGCACTCTTAACACCCATCCATAACTAACGTATCAGTGTATTATTATTATTTGATGGTTCGCGATGTTTGCTGATCATGATGTTTGGGGCTGGTTGGGGGCTAGTTTATTACATCAGTAGTTTCGCAGTTTACTTTTTTTGGGTTGTGCAAGCCAAAAAAAAGCGAAAAAAAGCGGCAAAGTCACAAGTTCAACAGTCCGCGTCCCTTTTCCAGAAAAGTGACCCTGTCGGCTAACCATTCCATCAGAAATTTGTATGTAAATTCTAGAAAATTCTATAGATTTGTCCCGAACTAGCTTTTTAAAAGCCAAAAAAGCGTCAAAAGCGAATAAGTAAATTGTGAACTTGCTGATGTAATATAAGGCCGAGGATCGCCAGTGCTGTTCAGGCGGCAGCGGGTGGGTGTAACCGGAAGGTCCTTCCGCGAGTTTTACATTTATGCTGGCACATTTCCCAAAACTACATCCATTTCTAGCACCGCGCTTCAGGCCTTTCCTTCTTTCTAAACAAATTTCGACCTTTAACCTGGGACCTACGATGGCAAGTCAACCACCCAATGACCAGTCTCCTGACCGGAGCAATTTGATTCGTTTCTCGTCGCGTTTGAAAGAGGGTAGAGCACTTGCGTTGGATGTTTGGACTATCTTCAAGTAGGTTATCCACCTCTATCTGCAAACAGTGTATGGGATCTCATCCCGGATTTTGGTCAGCGCGGCCAACTTGCCGGCAGATTGTATCAATCTCGGACAAGGGTACATGAACTTTGCCCCTCCTAAATGGGTGACAGAGGCAGCCGAAGTGGCATTACACGAAGTGGCTCCAAACCATTATTCTCACCCCCGGGGTCGCATTCGCCTGCGTGAGGCCATCAAATCATTTTATGCGCCCCAGTTCAACCGAGAGCTGGACGTTGAGTCTGAAATTCTAATCACAAGCGGAGCTAATGAGGGTTTGCATTCCACGAAGACCTCGACGCGTAATCTATTTAACTAATCCTATTTACAGGGCAGTATTCCGTCTTTACTGCTTTCCTTGAGCACGGGGACGAAGTCATCATGTTTGAACCTTTTTTCGACCAGTACCTTCCATCGGTGACTTTCAACGGTGGAAAACCTGTATATGTTCCTCTTCACCCTCCCAAGGATTCTATCAAGAAACCCACTAGCGATGACTGGACCATTGACGTCGAAGAACTTCGGTAGGTTAATGCGAGAACTTGATGTTCAACACCACATACTCACATCGCAAAGACGCGCCATATCCCCTCGAACCAAGATGATTATTGTGAATACACCACACAACCCTGTCGGCAAGGTTTTCACCAAGTCTGAACTAGAAAGCATTGCAAAAATTGCCGAAGAGTACAATCTCCTTGTTATGGCGGATGAAGTGGTATGTCGCCATTATTTACCATCTCGATGTGTTCTTGAGCCATTATTTATCTCAGTACGACTGTCTGGTTTTTGATGGAAAAGAACATGTCCGCATTGCAAACCTACCAGGAATGTGGGATCGCACCGTAACTGTCGGATCAGCAGGAAGTATGAAATCCATTTTGCCTCAACGCCCACATGTTTATCGGTCTATCAACAGAGGCATTTGCGGCTACTGGATGGCGCATTGGCTGGTTAATTGCTCCGAAATCCATCATCCAGCCCACTTTAGCCGCAAGCACACGCATTGTCTTCTGCACCAACTCCCCGTTACAAGAAGCCGCGGCATCTGGTCTGGAACAAGCCAAAGATAGGAAATTCTTCGAAATACAACGCGCGGAATACGAAGAACGGCGAAAGATCCTTTGTGACGCCTTCGATGACCTTGGATTGAAGTACACTCTTCCTGAAGGGAGCTACTTCATTCTTCTGGTGAGTGTGTTTTTGCATTGAATGCTTATAGCTATCTCACCAATGCAAAAGGATATATCTCAAGTGAAATTCCCTGAAGACTACCCATTTCCGAAGAGCGTTCTAGGCAGAGGACGTGACTTCAGGTCGGTATTCATGCTTATGCTACCCTTTCAATATTCACGCGAAATCAGGGCATGTTGGTTCATTGCAACTGAAGTCGGCGTGTCCTCAATTCCAGTCAGCGAGGTAATGTTCCTTTCTTCTTACCCTGGACCCTAATTCTGAGAATCCCATAGTTCTACTGCGAAGAACACGCCAATATCGGGGAGGCTTACGCCCGATTCGCTTTTTGCAAAGATGTCGATACACTTCACGCAGCTGCAAAACGGTTCCGACAGTTGAAACGGTACATTGGGTAATTTTTGTGGGTTTCTCCAAGTAGAACATAGAGGTGAAGAAAAGATCTATCTATTATGTTACAGCCGTTTCCCTATGAATTTCATCTACAATTCGATCCACAATGGCTGACAGATTTTGGTCCCTTTCTCGAGTTGTAAATCCATAATATGATGGATTACTAACAACTCTGTGTGCCAAAAGAGTGAATGATAACACATCCACAATATGTTGTTTGTCTTGGTTCGCAGCATAGAATGATCGAACCCATTCCTGGAAAGTCTGACTGTCAAGAAGCTGTGATTCTAAGGGCAGACCTTCGTCAAGAAACCTTGAATAGGTCTCAAGCGATTCTGCTTGACAAAAGAGATGGAAAAAGCCTGTCCCAGATTGCTGAATAGCGCGACTCTGCATTCTGACAACTTCCGTCAATGTGTAGTCGCGGATTTGCCGCAACGTTTCCTGGCCTTCCACATGGATATATTGTGTACCCATGACAATCACGACTGTGGCTCGAATGGGTACACTCCAGCACGCATCTTTCGGGACAATGAGTACACGTATGATACCTTCGGCGAACATTTCCAACATCAAAAGACGATCTGCTTTGCTGATCCCAAGATGAAAGAATCCAATGCCCTTCTGCACGAAGTCAAAGAGTGTGGTGTCTTGAAGTCTGACGCAATATATTGCCAGAAGTTCATCTGAAATGCTCTCGGAAATGTAGCCTCGACCAATTTCCATCTCTAATGTACATCGTGTGATGAGATCGAGGGCTATTGGGCGAGTTTGACCACGAGAAGGAACGAAGAGTAATACAGATGACCCTGGCGGCGAATCCTGGATAGCTCGATGTGCTGGCTTTACCATAGCCTTGATAAGAGATACGGAATAAGGCATCGAGAAGGTCTGCCGCGAAGTCACCAGCGACTGATCGCGATCTTGTGGACGGAAGCTATGGATGCTAGCACTTTCAACTCCGAGCCATTTAGCCAAATCTGCGGCATCGTTAAGAGAAGCTGAAATTCCAATAAACCGGGTGAGCGAAGTCTGCTCTGTCAAGCGAAGTAAAGAGAGTGCCAGTTCGTAGGTTGGATTAAGCTGTTCAAGCCCATCGCAAACGACCAAGCGAAGTTGGGGATTCCTTGATCGCGAAATCTGCCCTGAAGACATTTCGAGGAGCTGGGCTGCAGAAACCACACGGATGGTAGGAGTGTTAGGAGATATTCTTTTGTGACCTCCCCCAAGCTCCAGGAGAACACCAGTGGCCTGTAAGCCAAGCCGTAACTCCGAGACCATTTCATGGGCCGCAACTTTTGTAGGCGTCACGACGAGTATCCAACCTTCTTCATTCAAGATTGTCGCCCTTCGATATAAACTTTAGAACAACCCTAGAAGTAAAGAATGAACGCACCATACTGCCATCTGAACTAAAGCAGATTTCCCACTTCCTGCAGGTGCACAAAACAGAGAATTACGCTTTGTATGTATCAAATTCCAAAATGTTTGTGTCTGAAGAGTGTTCAGGGTACGAAGTCGACTGGAGAAGATATCTCTGAGGATAGATGGGTCAACTTCATCAACTCCCAGAAACGGAAGGTTAAGCACGGGGGTGTGAGGTGATGGTGCAGGTGGCATGATCAAAGAATCCAAGGGTATCATCATTGAGTCTTCAGCGCCGACCCAGCGATCTGATATGGACCGAACTGTAACAAACGCAGAAGGTTGTCCATTTGGAATAGGGATGAAGAAGTCTGTGCGTAGAGCATCGGTTGTTTCATGGAACACGATTTGGGAGAGTTGCAATATGGTAGACGCATCCTGGTCTTCAATCCAAATCCAAAATGGTTCACTTGTTCCATGAATTTTCGTATTCCAATCAAAAGCCCGTGTGATTTTGAGCGAGATCTTCAGAATGTCCCCCGCGATGGGTTGTAAGGTATAACCAATTTGCGTGGATGGAAATTGTTTGGAGGCGTTTAAGATGGCGAGGCCGTGAGTTTCGTTTAGGTGAACAAGGGCTCCAAGGACAGCGGCGTCGGCGCTTGCAAGTTGAGGGATAGTCCAATCATCCGCCCATTTCTCCAACGAAAACATTGTCTCGGCTTTCAAATTAAACTGCCTCAGAGGATGGTCGAAAGACCACAAGCGAGACTCGATTGCCTTGCTCATCCCCATGAGCGCAGCCGTGGCATTGGCCCACTTTTGGCTCATGGCAATTTCTAGAAGAGCCCTCACGATCCGACCACTATTCTGGGCCACGTATGCCATGTCAGAAATAAGGGCGAAATCATCTACTACTTCTCTGGAAATAAAGCCCTGCAGCAAAATGTTGACCTTTCCTGCGCTTGTATCTGTACCACCCTAATAATAATTGTTGTTGAGGTTGTTTGCGATTTAAGACTTGGAGAAAAAACTTACTTTAACTTCACACGGAACACGTTCCATGATTTTTTCAAGTTCTTTGACTTCCGATTCACGAACTTGAATTTGATCAAACTAAAAAAATTGATTAGGAATCATTCTTTTAGTTCATATACTTAGAACCCACCTCGGAGCTCATACTGAGCATTGCCAATATATCAGCTTCCGACATTTTTGGTCGGAATTCTTTGTTGAAAATTTCGATAGACGAATGACGAATGTAATATTTTGCTGCAATTCGGCCGAGGTCGGTGATTCTGAAGCTGCCTTCATGAACATCATACGCAATCATTTTTGTTCGTGCAAGCTTTTGAGCGGCGACCCCAATTAATTCTCTTCTTTTACCACCAAGTTGGGGATCATCTTGGACTGAGTCTCGAGCAACACCTAGCGGTATCTGGGTCAGCGAAGCGTTTTAAAAGATAAGGGACCTAACAACATGCCATATAGAAATGGGTTCATACGCATCCGCACAAACAGATATGTGTATCCCAGCCACTGAACAGCATCCCGAGTATGTGCCACGGTTCCTAGAGCAATCTCTGCATTAAGAGAGTCCATTAACCCGGCCTGGAACCTTAAAAAATGTGTTATCAAAGTTTGGGGGTGGGAAAAGCGATTACACACTGAGATTCGATGGGAATCTAGGGGGGGCAAAACCAAAACCAACATTCTCAGCAATCCTTCGCTCCTGATATGAAGGAAACTAACTGTACCTGCGATGTTACGGCGTCCAGATAATGCGTTAATTTGTCCTCGGTCGTACAGATGTAGCCTTCACCACTCGTCTCTAATCCAGGGCGACCTGCTCGCCCGAAAACCTGGAGGACATCAAGAACAGAAAGGTCGACGAATTTTCCCTTTAAGCTATCGTACACTTGTGTGCCTTTGATGATAACTGCGACAGAAAACGTCAATGGCATCAGTGAGTATTGTCGTAGGTTAAAGGCTGCTACCTGCATGTGCCGGTAAATTGACTCCCCATGCCAACGTTGCAGTACAACAAAGAACCTGATGAATGGATGATTAGTTGGCCCTCTATTACTTCTCGCTTCGCACACCTTGATGGCCTTTGACTCAAACATCTTTTCCATCATATTCCGGTCTGAGCGAAGCATACCGGCATGGTGGATCCCAAAACCTCCATCGAATAACTGTTTCATTTCTTTATTCCTCGACTCGCTGATCTTTTGGCGATAGATATTCCATTGAGGGTGGTCTTCGCAGAGGAAATCTTCGGAGTTCCCTTCCAACAGGGCCATCTCACGCAAACTCATTGCAGCTTTAACTGTTTCTTTTCGCGCATGGACAAATACCATGACTTGATGACCGTTGGCAACAAGCTCAGAGACTTTCTGGAAGGTGACGTTGTCAAGATTCTTGCGGGATAGAAGACTTCCAGGTTTTCCTTTGATGCCGAGGAAGTGTTGCTCGAGAGGAACGGGTCTGAAAGAAGAGTCGAAATAAAAAAGGCCTTTCTGGGGCGAAGCACTAGAATAGAGGAATAAGTTTGCAAAGAATGAGTGCAAGAAAGAAAGTGATAGCTACCAAAGGAATTCTGCGACATCCTTATAATTTGGCAAGGTTGCACTCAGGCCGACAATGCGAATCATCGATTGGCTTGATTCGACCTAACAGAATCCGTCAATACGAGTCGAACTTTATTTTAGGGGACTGACCTGTCGCAATGTCCTCGCGACGATAGTCTCGATGACAGCCCCTCGCTCTTCATTCAACAAGTGCACCTCATCGATAATCAAAAGTTTCAGGCTCTATGATAAAATCCTATTAGACAAATGGCAGCCAGTCTAAGAAAAATTCTGACCGATGCAATCTCGCCTTCGCCTGAGGGTTTTCGTGTTACCACGTCCCATTTCTCCGGAGTGGTGACGATGACTTGCGTTCGGGCGATTTCTGCTTTTGTTAGTTGCATGTCACCTAACGAATGAAATGAACGACAGAGTTTTCACCAACGAATGAAAAAGACCTTACCGGTAAGCTCCCGCACTTCTATTGAGAGCCAAGCCAACCGTTTGCCAACTTTTCGTACGATCTCCGATGCAAGTGCCTTCATTGGGGCCCTGGCGTTTGTTAAGGAGGTGCGGGGAGGTCGAACAATATGTGACCCACACGTAAATAACTTTGAAGGCGTCTCTATCAATAGTTTGACGTATGTGCACGTTCATTGAGCTGGTGCTCGGGCGCCTGTATTGATCAATGACATGAAGGATGGTCAGCATAGCCACGTCCGTTTTTCCCTGAGAAAACGTTGAGCGAGCATCGACACACAGCGCAGCTCACGGACAGCACCGGTAGGAGCTATTTACGTTCGTTGGTGAGACCTTGCAACTAGAAACAGGGGCAATACATTACCACATATTAAGAGATTTTCATTGGTTCCATACGCTGTTGGATATACAATGGACTGTATTCGATTGAGGGCTGAATATCCCTAGGGCAGGTGTAAAGTCAATGAAAAGTCTCAGAAAGCCTTCGTACGTACTGTAAAGCTCCCCTGGATAATATCATCCAGTTCGGACACAGGCAGGAGGCGTTCTGACGACATCGGTGGCACTGGGTTAGCTGGTGGGATGATCACTTCTTCATATGCCTATGAAATAGCCATCAATGCCTTGATACTTTTGGAACACTGATTTGTAGTACTTCGTAGGTTTCCCTCGAAGTACCAATTGGCAACATGTACTTGGATCCAAACTGTGACACAACGTTTTCCTGGGACATTTTGCTTGATGAATATACATGAGGGAGAATTTCTATTTCGGGTTGCTGGTGCGTTTGATTTCAGAGGACATAGATAGAATTGAGCAAATCAGGAACTTACGGCCACTCCATTATATAAAGGACGGGCTGCTTTTGCATTGAGTTGGTTTTGCATCCTCTGGCGAACACTTTCTGGGGATAATGCATGATTGCTAGCTGTTACAAGACTGAGTGCTTCGTCTTCTAAGGAAGTCCAAAAACGTACGTTCCGATGCCGTTTGTATAGATGTGCCAGTTTTCAAGCGATCTAGGTACTGATCGAACTTATCGCAACGACATCATTAGAAAATTCGTCCATAAGAATGGAGGACATATCTTACCTGCCTTATAGCCGATTCTCGATTATCGAGAATTTCTGAGGTAAGATGGATCTGATCAAGCCCCAAGAGCTCGACGAGTTCGCCAGATATCTCGTCATTCCTTCGATTACTAGACAATATAGCCAATATGGACTCGGCTAAAATTTCGCCGTCGACTTTTCTGGAGTAACATTTTTGAGTGGATAATTGAGAGTACCATCAGCTGGCACCAACTTATACAAAGCAGATGGAAAAAATGTTTCGGGACTGCGTCGCTCAGAAGATATTGTTGGTCCATTGACTTGGTAGAGGTTGATGACAGAGTCTTCCCATGGATCACCTTTACCCCACGATTCCTCTTGAATGTCGACACGGCCATTTTGCTGTAGTCTGATGGCAAGTTTCGCTCCGTTAAGGTGAGGTCCTAAACGGCTGGATGAGAAGCTCACTTTGACCATTCGTTTGTGGTGTCCTTAATAGCTGTTTCCGACGAGCCCAAAAGATCATCAATGTGTTTCAAGAGGCCCCCCATAGTTGTAGGGCCCAGTTCAATGATGGATGCCCCTGGAAGAACGATACCCTCGCAAGCCAGCCGTGATCCCGCGAAGTAGCTGTATGCTGAAGTTTTTCACAAAATGCGATAGCAAGATCTGTACTCGGTGGCTGTGACGCTCTCGTGATCATGGGCGTCCTCATGGTTGCCATATCAGGTGAGCTCCTAGGTTCAATCAAATCCTCTCTCACTTGTAAGCGCATCAGTGTCCACGAGTGGATCTTCTGAAATATCTTCCAAATAAATATAATTCCGTACTTCCCTACCTCAAATAGGGGATAAGTGCGGAGATACGCGGACGTGTATGTGTCCCTGTCTCCGGCTCTTAGCCACCCAGAATGACTTTCCCACTCAACTTGCAGTCTCTCTTTACCGATACCCCGCACCACTCTCTATCCCGCGAAAACTAGAATCGGATTAAGCTCGAAGTTTCCTCGATCTTGTGCACACCATGTTTAAGCTCGTGCAAGCCCGTCCGCCCCTTGTATTGCTAGCCTTACCCTCCGCTCGTTCGATCCCCGCGAAGCAAAGGCACTATAGCATTCCGGCGGATACACTAATTCCAAAGAAGTCGAAAGTGTGGGATTCTGCGGATGAGGCGATCAAAGACATCAAGTCCGGGTCAGTCTTGCTTTGTGGTGGTAGGTTCCCAACAACATTACTCGCTCAGTTTCGCTCAAGCCAACATATTTTTTGATTTAGGATTTGGCTTGGCTGGCATACCAGGTCGGTTGGAGCTATTTTTGAGAAACGGAATTTTTGGCTTACCGCAACGGTTGGTAGACACGCTCCTTGAGGCATTGGCGAAACGCGGAGATGTCACGGACCTTACGGGAGTATCCAATAACGCCGGAGCAAGTGGTTCAGGACTCGGTGTGTTACCTGCAGTTCATCTACTCACTCATGCCAACGTGATACTTCTAGACAAATTGTTGAATACCAATCAGCTTACCAAGGTCATCGCGTCATACCCAGGAGGGTAAAGTAACCAATCCATGATTATGAATTGACAAGAACTGACATCAGTTTCTTTATCTGGAAATAGCAATAAAGATTTTGAGAGCAAATATTTGTCGGGAAAGATCACTCTCGAACTTGTACCCCAGGGTACGCTGGCCGAACGTATACGTGCACATGCTGCCGGAATTCCTGGTTTTTACACGCCTACTGGTGCTTCCACTGCTGTCGAAGATGGCACCATCCCGCAGCGTTACAATGAAGGCGGTGCAGTAAATGGCATCGCGCTCTCTGGGATTCCCAAAGAAAACAAGGATTTCAACGGCAAACGGTATATCCTGGAGACTGCTTTGCCTGGAGATGTGGCTTTTGTGCGCGCATGGAAAGTTGATGAAATTGGTAATTGTGTTTTCCGGTGTGTTCCCTTTCAGTCAACAACCGGGACGGGTGTTAATGCAATCTCCAGCTATGCGGCGCAGAATTTCAATACTGTAATGGCCAAAAATGCGAAATTAACCATTGTCGAGGTAAACTTCGGAATAAACACCTTCCCAGATATTAACCTCTTTATCCATCATTTCTAGGCCGAGAACATTGTCCCAGTTGGCACCATCTCGCCCAATGCAATTCATGTTCCAGGAATATATGTAGACCGCATTGTACCAGCCACTTCAAAGAAACGGATCGAACTTATGACACTCAGCAAGAAAGAAGACTCTGGCGACTTGTCAATAACTCCTGAAAAAGCTGCTGCCATTGCCCTGCGACATAGAATAGCCAAACGCGCCGCGAAAGAGATCAAAGACGGTTTCTACGTCAATCTCGGAATTGGAATGCCAACACTGGTACCAGAATATCTGGCGCCTGGTGTCAAGGTTTGGCTTCAAAGTGAGAATGGAATTTTGGGAATGGGTCCCTACCCAACTGAGAAACAAGTCGATGCGTGAGGACTATTACACTATCCAATGGAGTGCCCGTGCCTGACGATGTTGATCGCTCAGCGATCTGATCAACGCAGGCAAAGAAACAGTAACGCTTCTCCCAGGTGCATCAGTCTTTGGTAGGTAACCGCTTATATCGCCAGTTGTATGAACGTGCTGAAGCGATACGTCAGATTCCAGCGAATCATTTGCCATGATTCGTGGCGGCCACGTTGATGTTGCGATTCTGGGAGTAAGTCATATGCGACCATATCATTAAGGTTTAACCCACCTATATGATATTCTAGGCCATGGAGGTGTCAAAAGCAGGCGATATAGCTAACTTCATGATCCCGGGTAAACTTGTCAAAGGTAAGAGGGCGAGACATTGGCTCTTCCCCCCCTCCCCTGATCTATTACTCAGGAATTGGAGGAGCAATGGACCTCGTCTCCAACCCTGAAAAAACAAAGGTCATCGCGGTGATGGAACACTGCTCAAAGAATGGTAAACCGAAGATATTGGACCACTGCTCGTTGCCGCTTACAGGCGCCCGAACCGTCAGCACAATCATCACAGAGCTCGCTGTGTTTGAGGTTGATAGGGCCGCAGGAGAGATGGAGTTAATTGACCTTGCTGAAGGTGTTACCCTGGAAGAAGTCAAGGCCAAAACTGGCGGAGATTTTAGAGTGAGAAGCTCTCTGGGAACCTTTTGATTTCGTTATTCCCTGGAGTTACTTATTTTCATCGGGCCTAAATTTGAATGCTAATTCTGGTCCTATCAATTAATAATATTCCAGCCACATACTATAGAAATGACTGTGAGGTTCATCAGAAAGAGCGACGTGAATAGCTTGAAATCATCAAAACCACCTGAAGGTAATGAAGGTAAGGAGAACGACCAGAAAAAACATATGCGAAGCCGAAGCATGGTTTCTCCATTGCCATCGCCCATCCATTCCCAAAAATGGGCTCCAAAACCACATCCAAAACACAGAGCGTAGACCACTAACATCGTATTCTGGCCTAATTTCCTCATCTCGGCCAGCCATAGAAGTATTTGCTATGCGTCGCATAGCTACAATATACCATGCCATCCCGACACCTGCGCCAATGAGTTTGACTTTGGGGATAAGTCCCCAAATTGAGCGGAAGATGGGGTATGAGAGGATTCCAGGAAGCTGCAAATCCGGTTCTGGCTGAAACGGAATATCACCCCAAGTCTCGAGATCGTGCAACCGTTGTGAGAGGACTGAAGGAAGATTCGGGCAGAGAACAGACCCCCTTCCGATCCCAAGAAGGTCTGCGTGCTTTAACGTAAGGGCTTTTTGGAGAAGGCCAGGAGTTCGGAGCCCTCCTGTAAGGAGAATGAGAGGCAAATATCCAGTATAGGTTGAATCTGATTGTCGAAGGCTTTCCAGGGCTTGTAGGGCACGGTGGGAAAAGTGAGCAAAAAATGCCTGGCGCGGTGAATTGGACGCGGAAGATTTGGCTGACATCATAAAATCTGCAACAAAAATCAGGTTGAAACCCATATCATGGAAGCTTGCATAGAAAAATACCTGGTTGGTCATAGTCTCCCCCACTGATTTCCACGATGTCGATTAATCTCCAGGTTGCCAAAGCAAGTAAATGCTCAAGAGCACGCTGTTGCCCCTCAGTGAGCAGCGAATCTTCAGCGATATCAGTCGTACTGTAGTCGGCTGCATTGAGCTTGACACTAATCACGAAGTCACTTGAGGTGGACGCGCGAATATCCTGAACGATGGTGTGGAGCATTTCGAGAGCACGGTCCAAACGGTACGCATCTTTCCTTGCATTTGCCTAGGTGGGAATGAATTCCTGGAATACTAGGTTGCAATCTTGGAGGTATCCTGACCTTTGGGGACAGAAATTGAGCAAGGAGATCTAATGTCCAATATTACTCACTAGCTGATTTCGAAGAGGTGAAAAATTGAAGACGTACAGCCGTGTGCAACATGCAATTGAACGCCATCAAATCCTGCCCGGTGGGCAGCTACAGCACCGTCGATAAAACCTTTCACAACTCGCTGGATGTCTCCGTGTGACATTGCTCTTGGCTTTTGAAACAAAATAAAATTTACTAGCCTTGACATTAGTGAGGAGTTGGTCCCGTATCCAAGTGGGATGGAGCTTGGTGCTGAAGGCGCACGGAAGGGAAGCCGTCCCCCTATGAAATTACTCGACTGTCGTCCTGGGTGGTTTAATTGCATGATGGCGAGAGTTTTATTTGGCCTCCTACATCTTGGCCCAGGTGAAGGATGAGAGTAGAGACCGTGTATTGACTGAGCCAATTTTTGGAAAGGGAGAAGGCGTTCATCTGTAACCTCGGACGTTGGCAGAACAATGTCTCTCCCGAGGGTGAGGTGATCCGCAGTTGTTTGAACATTCCCAGTCACTACTATGCCCCAGTCGTATTTAGCCCACTCGGAGTATAACCGCAAGTGATGCTCGTTCGGGGGCCCGCCTGGGAAAGAAGCAAGATGTTCATACATGGCCACCTGTGCAATGTCTGGTCAACCAACTGGTAAAACCGTTTGGTTGCGAAACACACCTTGACGAGCCTGTTCTGAAGAGTCCTACCACATGGCAGGGTTATTGGCTGGAAGACACCGCCCTCTGCATTGCTCTCGGAATCCAAAACAGTTGTTGGTCTCGAAGACATTTTGCTTGTCGAGTGAGAAGTGGCAACCCGGCCAGTCAACGATGGGTTGTCCGATCTACAGACCTGGTGAAGGAAAAAAACGAAACAGAAAAAGAAAAGTAGAAGTTACAGCCTTCCAGGACAAAACAATCCGACGCGGTAAA
>Ga0307517_10004089_pt1 | contig 22516 bp, 18 predicted proteins | sample 23_EM_MG_FD_194515 | JGI IMG/M metagenome (GOLD analysis project Ga0307517, IMG submission 194515) | Populus trichocarpa ectomycorrhiza microbial communities from riparian zone in the Pacific Northwest, United States - 23_EM | ecosystem: Host-associated > Plants > Roots > Unclassified | place... | reverse complement strand
ACTATGAGAAAAAAAAAAGAAATTAGATTATTGAGCTGCGAAAACAAGTAATAAAAAAATGTTAATATCTATACCGGTATTTGCATTCGAATTCAAAGAAAAAGGTTTCAAAAAGAGAAGAAAAAATTATCCTAATTTAAAGTTCAAAATATAAATCTATCTAAAACCTTTCAATGAACACCTTAATTTTTTTAAAAAAAAAAATAGTTTTTATTTAATCATCTATCTTAAGATATTACGGTAGTAATTTATTTTTTAAAATATTTTTTATTTAAAAATATATTTAAATAATTTTTATTTATTTTTTAAAATTTAAATATCAAAACAATTCAAAAACATAATAAAATAATTTTTTTAAAAAAATCAAAAACATGGTTTGACTGCCACCGCATGCACCTACCTGACATTTTCACGAGAAGATATGAAATTAGTATCGTCAAACTATCAAATCTTAGAAGCTAGCATCAGGAAATAATCAAGTTAATAAACGTGATTATTGGCGCAAACACCGGATATGGGCCCTCGCGGTTCTTATAGGGAATGTGTATGCTTAAAAAGCTGACTTTGGTCTAATCTAGTTTATGTTCAAGCTTCTCTGTTTTCCAACAACACCCAAAATAAAATAACATTTTCCGCCCTCAAAAGTCAAAACTATTCCTGAAAGAAATTAATCTTAAATATTAAATATTATTTTGCAAATATGAAAACGCTGATAAAATGCAATGTGCAAACTATTTAATGTTTGTCATTCCATTTTGAAATTATCTTGAAACAATATTCTTCCAAGAACTTGCACATAATTATCATGATGGATGGATTCTAATTTTATGGGCAGAAAATAATGTTTATATTGATTTCTAATAGTATCTCTTGCTTGTTAGCAAGATTATGAAGCTGCTCCTCGATGGTCTTTATTAATTAGAATGGTTTTCATCACAACATTTATTTTATGATATGTTTTGCTCATATCCAAAATCTTTAAAAATTACTTTTCTCCAGAGGAAACTGATGTAAAGAAAAAAAAACTTGGAGCAAATATGTAGCAGGTGACATTGTTTACATGATAACTAGTTATGTAACTCGTGCTTCATCGCGAATTAGATATTTTTATATTTTATAAAAATATTATTTATGTAGATTCAACGCATTTCTGTAATTTAAAAAAACATTATAAAGAAAATATGTAGCAGGTGACATTCTTTACATAATAACTAGCGTCGCGAATTAAATATTTTTATTTTAAAAAAAATTATATATACAAGTTTTTCTGACTCATTTCTATAATTTTAAAAAAAAATCTAAGATCAAATAAAATTTTTTATACATATATGCAATCAAATAAATCAAGAATTATGTGTGCGAATAAATAGATTAAAAATCATTAACGATACCTAAAAATAAAACTTGAAAAATCAAGAAACAGTTGTAGATCAAGATATTTAATCTCAAAAGATGAGATATTTACCTGATTGTATTTGCTAAATTTGTTTATTAAAAAAATTTAATTTAAGTAAGCAATAATAGAAATAGAAACATAAATTAAATTAATCGAATAAAATAAAAGGAGGGAAAATCATGCAATGCTACACATATTAGAAATATTATCTATTTTTTTTTTCAAAAATAAAGTTCATCCATACAAAAGATAAAAAAGAAATTATAGATGAATCAGAAAAATTCTTTAAATTTAATTGCATAACTAAAAAATAATTATCATTTAAAAAATACTCTCGAAACAAAATGAAAGAGAAAATTAATACTAATTTAAATATAAATTTAAAAAATAGAGAAAAAACCAAAAATAATAATCATTAATTTTTTTTTTTTATCAGAGCCCAGGTGCGGACCTGCCCTAGCAGGCTTGCGTGATTGGGCCCTTAATTTTTTTTTGTTTGCAATTAGAGCAGACGACATGTTGTCCAGCCCAAATTTTTTTGAAAAAAAAATCAGACAACGACTCATTTTATTTGCCTAAATTCTAGTTACTGTGGTGGCCAGAAAATCGAGGTTTATATTTTTTTACCTAAAAACCTATTTTTTAACTCGTTTTTTACTCGAAATACCTATAAAAACATCGTAAGAACCATGATAAACCTATTTATGGTCTCAAAAAACCCAAAAACCTAAATCAACCCAAGCTCATATCTATTTTTTCATGAACTTTAAAGGTAAAACACTTCTATTATGAACTCCTCTCATCAAATTGAATCATTTGATAAAAATATTGTTTGTTTGGGTGGTCTAAATCGGTGTCAACGATACTTTTCTCTTTCTACCACCGGGATCCGTCGACCTCTCTTTCTCTTCTCTCAACTAGGGACTAAAAAAATAACAAAAATAAACTTTTGTTCCAAAATTTAATTGGAAAAATATTGAGATACTAAAATTGTATAATTTGCATGATTTTTAAAACTCAAGGATCAAAGTATACTTTTTACGAAACTTATAGTTGTTATCCATGTTTGTCATCCTTTTCATTTCATTCTTTTTTTTTTCAGTCCTATATTTTTATTAGAAATTAAAATTAATTAATCTTTAATTATGACTAAATTGTCAAAAAAAGATTTAAGAATTAAATTGAAAAAATATAAAATTTTACACAACCCATCTATAATAATAAATGAAAATTTAACAATAAAACCTCGGGAAAAAAAAGTCTTTACTTAATAATAGCAGGTGGGATTGTTGAACCAAGATTCAAAAGCAACAGATAAAAAATATAAATCCAGCGTACCAAGGAACATTGAAAAAACACGCAAGTTGCTTTATATATATATATATATATATATATATATATATAATAATCGAGTGATTCGCAAGTTGGTTTTTAGAATCTAAACAATTTTCCCTTTGAAACATAATGGCAATAATTCTGTTTTTTCGAGAACACGTTGTAGCCACAACATCATAAACAATAGTTAAAGAGTTGTTCGGGCTCATAGAAATTTTACGACGATAATAGAATAATTAGGTAATTAATGGTATTTTATTAATTAATTTTTGAATTCATTTTAAAAAAATATAATTCTAAATAAAGATATTTTTATCATTTTTTATGGTCACGAGTTTTATTTTTTTTAATTGTTTTTTTAGATATACCCAGAAAAAAACTAATATAATACTACTGATTACTTCATGATTACCGTTTTATGATACATAATGTATTTAATTTTTTTATTTTTGAAAAAAATGTTTTCATTTTCAATAAATGAACACCCTTTTCAGTTTTTCATTAAAAATAGAAAAGGAAAATGGAAATGGAAAAGGCTAAACAGTCCTAAAATTCTCCAGTTCTCACTTCATCAGAGCCGTTGATCAGTAATAGTCCGTGGTTTTACACATCAATAAACTCTCCAAAGCTTCAATTTATCATCTGACGAACGAGAAATCATATTCATTTCCACAAATCACCCGGCTAATGCAATTATTAACACTAATGGCATCAGAACTTCCACTAACATTTTTTATAAAATGGGGCCCACAGCTCAGTTCATAAATTAAGAAAATTTAAATTTAAATCCCCTCCATCATTACCTACCGCTTCTTGATTATGAACCGTTGGATTTTTATCCAGCAACCGGGAATTTAGATCACAAAGTGCCGTGAGAGTACACATAAAAAATTACAGAATAAAAGACCGCCATTTAATTTTAATTTTAATTTTAATTTTAAAGACAAAACAACATTCATTCTCTTTATTAAAAAAAAATCAAAACTTTCTCTTGGTTTCTTTTAATTTATCTACAGTTAACAGGATAAAAAGTTCTATTTGATTTATGTTTTTCAAAAATTTTAAGTTTTTTTTTAATTGTTTTAATTATAATTATATCAAAAATAAATTTTAAAAAATAAAATAAAATATTATTTTAAATAAAAAACACTTTAAAAATTAATATTTACCAAATATAACCATAACCTCTCTTTCAATCTAAGTTTCCATCTTCTTCTTTTTTGTCCGCCTCCTCTGTCTAACTTTAAACATTCATAGCTGAAGTAATTTTGCTATCATGGCCAGTTTCCAAATCTTATTAAACTGAGTGCTGGTTGTAGGAGTTGTTTCCTTAAACAAAGCTTTCACTGTATTTTAGTAGTGCATTACTGTGTCAAAGACTTTAACTTTCTTCTCTTTTGTAGTTTCTTAATAAAAAAACTCACATCTCCAATCAACTTGCTTCCTTTTCTTTTTCTTTTTTTCTTTTTTTGCTCTTTCTTGGTCACTGGGTTCATGAGTTCTTCTGGGTCTTTGTTTTTTTCTTCCAACAAAGAGAGAGGAGTAGAGATTTCTTGCAGAGTACAAATGAGATCATATGCTTCCCTTCAGCTTCTTTCTTTTGTTTCTCTAGTTCTTGTCGTAACCTGTGACTCCTTTGTCAGAGAAGAAGGTATGCATTTATCACTTTACTTCTTTTTTATAAATGCATTGTTTTTGCTGATAAAAAGAATATAAACTTGAATTATTATGGTTCCAAGAGTTGAGCTAGCTAGTTTCACATGGCTGAATTGAGTGGTGTTAGTTATTATGCAATCAATGCGAAAACTTCAAGTCTCAAACTTGGCCTCTTTCTGCTATCCTTTCTACATTTACTTTGTGACTTAATACCATCAGTGGCATTGGAAGTTATGTGATCTGAAATTAATGTACTGTGCGTAAATTTTGGTTTTCGGTAATCCTATAGTCTAGTACTTTTCACTAAATGGAATTTATGGACTTCTGGGCAGTTTGGGCACTTACAACATTCAAGGAAGCTATATACGAAGACCCACATATGGTTTTGTCCAATTGGAATGCCTTAGATGCAGATCCTTGTGGTTGGTCTGGCATTTCCTGCTCTTCTGCTCGAGACCATGTTGTAAAGATGTAAGATATGATCCATCAATTTTTATTTTTTTGGTTCAGGGTTAGATGCGTTATAGTTTCTTCTGAAGTTAGATCCTGATGTGTGGTATATGTGTAGGTGCCTTTTATCGTTGAATGAAGTTTTACCATTTTTCTGTTGGAATTCTGGTTTTGCAGAAACATAACTGGGTACTCTTTAAGGGGATTTCTTGCCCCAGAATTGGGTCGGATCAAATTTTTGCAACAACTGTATGTTTCTTTCTTCTTCGTCTTCATCTTTTTTCATCATACTGAAATAAATGCTTTTAGTTTATTTTATGCATTGTATTTAAGGCTTCTTTCTCTTTTGGTGCTTGTTTGATATTTTGTAGAATCTTGCACGGTAATAATCTGATTGGGGTTATACCAAAAGAATTGGGAATGTTGAAATACCTCCAGGTCTTGGATTTGGGAGCAAATCAATTAACGGGTCCTATTCCTCCAGAGATTGCAAATCTAACCAGTGTCAGGAAAATGTAAAAGAATCTTGTTATTGGGTTTTAACGATTGGACTGTAATGATTGGCAATATTGAGTTCTCTCTTACTTTCTCATTTTATGTTGTGATAGAAACCTTCAGTCCAATGGGTTAACAGGAAGCTTGCCTCCTGAACTTGGCAATTTGAAGTACCTTCAAGAACTTTGGTTGGATAGGAATAGGCTTCAAGGATCTGTTCCTGCTAGCAGTGGCTCAGATTTCACGTCTAGTGTGTATGGAATGTAAGTACAATTCTGAATGCACATCAGTTTTTGGTGCATTTTGCAAATTAACGGGTAGAATGAACAATACTATTCTTACTTAAGTAGGTTGTGCTAGAATGCTTGTGATTGTATAAGTTGAGAACAGTCACTAGGATGGGACGTAAACTCATCTTTGATCAGTTGAAACTCAGTTTTGATTCTTTAAATCTTTTACTTGAATTATTCTCTCCTGTTTTTGGGTACAATTATATAATTCACTCCTGCTTCAGCTATGCTTCAAACACAAACTTAACTGGCCTGTGTCGAGCATCTGGATTAAAAGTGGCTGATTTCTCATACAATTTCTTTACTGGGAGCATTCCCAAGTGCTTGGGGTATCTTCCAAGGTACACTCTTAGCCTTTCTCCTACTGGCATTTGGATGTCACATAAACTTACATTATGCACAACATATGCTATGCAGCACGAGCTTCCAAGGGAACTGCCTTCAGAACAAAGATCCAAGACAGCGTTCTTCTTCTCTTTGTGGTACGTGTGACATGGTTATCTTTCAGCCTTCAGGCTTCCGTTGCTGTATTTGTGGACTGTTGTATTGTTGTCAACATGTCTATGGACAATAATGTCTTGAAATGAAGAGCAATCCCCATGGATACGCAAAGTATGAGCATGTGGTTGTCTGTTTCAATGTGAATTGTTAATGATAGATACCTTGCCATGCTAAAATTGGGATGAGTTTGGTTTCTTGCAGTCCTCTTTCAGTCTGCTCCAAAATGAGCTTGGTGCGTGACATTCGAATCTTTAAGAGATTTTTTTTAACAATATTGCCCCTCTCAAAGGCCCCATCTTCCACAATTCTATTCTTTAAAAAAAAAAAAAAATCGAGGGGAGACCTTGAAGACCTAACCCAAATGCATGAGCTCTTATGCTCTCCTTAGTAACTGTCATTTCTTACATAAGGCTTAAATTGGGATGGAGAGGGTATTGCTTTTGCCGTGTAATATGATTTACCAACCTATCATCCAACTGAACTTCGTAGTAACAGGTGTGCCTTTGGACAGTAATAAATTATGGTGATTATACTGACTGATTAATTCCTTGTACAGATCGTGCTCCACATGCCAGAACCCATCAAACAAGAAGCCCCAAGCACCAGCCTGCTGAAGATGTATCCAAGCAGCACCAGAGGGCATCAAAACCTGCCTGGCTTTTGGCTCTGGAAATAGTGACAGGAACCATGGTGGGCTGTCTCTTTCTAATTGCCTTCCTAACTGCTCTTCAGAGATGCAATAACAAATCTTCTCTCATAATCCCTTTGAAGAAATTATCGAGTCAGAAGGACCATGTGACTGTATACATAGGTTTGCTTCCATATTTCCAGACCTTTAGTTTATTCAGTGTTGTTTAACAGTGTTTTAATAAGTTATTTGTGTTATCTTACTGTGTATATTTTTGCACAGATTCTGAGATGTTGAAAGATGTAGTGAGATTCAGCAGGCAGGAGCTTGAAGTGGCCTGTGAAGACTTCAGTAACATCATTGGCTCTTCTCCAGATAGTTTGGTTTACAAGGGCATCATGAAAGGTGGGCCTGAGATTGCAGTCATATCTCTCTGCATCAAAGAACAACAATGGACAGGCTATCTTGAACTCTATTTCCAAAGAGAGGTGAAGACTTGTTCCTTCTCACTGCAAATTTTATTGAAACAGACACTGAACAACTACAAATGTAGAAGCTGAGGATTTTGGGATAGCCTTTCTGAGATCTTTCTTTATTAAATTTTAATCCAATTTAGGTGGCAGATTTGGCAAGATTAAATAACGAGAATGCAGGAAAGTTACTGGGCTATTGTAAAGAGAGCACTCCGTTTACAAGGATGTTAGTTATTGAATATGCATCGAATGGGACCCTGTATGAGCACCTTCACTGTAAGTCGAGTTTCTTGCTTGGGATAATCAAACATTTTTAAGACGTTATATACTTGCTCAGGGCTGATCAAACAACCTGTATCAATGCAGATGGAGATGGATGCCAATTATCTTGGACACGCCGGATGAAAATTGTCACAGGCGTTGCTCGTGGATTGAAGTACCTTCATACTGAACTTGAGCCACCATTTACTATATCCGAGTTAAATTCCAGTTCCGTATATCTCACAGAGGAATTTTCCCCAAAGGTACTCACTGATGCCTTTCTCTATTCTTCTAAAGAAATGTTAAAAACTTACACTCTTGACACAATAAAAAAAAAAGAGTTCCTAAGTCTGTCAGCACTTCCTTTTTTGTATCATAGAAAAAATAGAATTCTTCATGAGGTTGAATTCACCTCAGATTAAATAAATTGTTTAGCTATGGTCACTGCTAGCTTATGCAACCCAAAAGAATCATATCAAACATTCTATCAATGTACTGTTAACTGAGAGGACTGGAAGATTTAAAGTAGCTCTGGTAGCTTGGAAATCTGTGAACAGGATCAGTGACCTTAGCCACACTTCATTCCGGTGTTTATTCATTGTTTTAAGCTTGTAAAATCTTTCAATATGTGTCTGAAACTGTCTTCTGTAACCTGATATCTAGTAAATGCCATTCCTGATTCTCTTTCTAGTTAATTTTGGTTCTCAAAACCAGTAACAAGTAACAATTTGTTATGATGGATGTCAAACCCCTATAAAATTGTGGTCCTCAGAATTTCTTTTTGATTGTCCCTGCAGTTGGTTGATTTTGAAAGTTGGAAGAGTATTCTTGCAAGATCAGAGAAGAACTCAGGCTCCATAGGCAGCCAAGGTGCTATCTGTGTGCTTCCACATTCTCTGGAGGGACGCCATCTTGATGTCCAAGGGAACATTTATGCTTTTGGTGTTCTTTTACTGGAAATAATCAGTGGAAGACCTCCATACTGCAAGGACAAGGGGCGCTTGGTAGATTGGGTAAGAAATCTCTTGTAGTTTTAACATTTGCAAATTTACGTTCTGGGTAATCTCAAAGAAACAGTTATCTGGAAAAATCTTTGCCCATATAAGTGATAAAAAAAACTTGATAACTTCTGTGTTCTATAGGCCAAGGACTTCTTAGAACTGCCAGAAGCAATGGCTTATGTGGTGGATCCCGAGTTGAAGCATTTCAGATTCGAAGACCTCAAAGTTATATGTGAAGTGGTAAAACTTTGCATCCATCCAGACCCCACCAAGCAGCCTTCCATGCAGGAGTTAAGTGCCATTCTAGAGAGCGGAATTGATACAACTATATCTGCTGACCTCAAGGCATCTTCTTTGGCATGGGCAGAGCTTGCGCTGGCATCATAATTGGGTTGAAGGCTTGAAGCTAACACACAGTAAATCAGATTCATACAATTGCAATAGTCTTTTCTTTCCTTTACTTTTTTCTCACTTCATTTTCATCTGAGGTCCTTGTAAATGTGTGCGTGCTAAAAAAACAAAGAGCTTCCTTTATGACAATAGCCTCATTGTATACCATTGGATGATGAGTAAAGTTATGACCATAGCAAACTTTTAGTTCAAGCTGCATCGACCATTTCTTTTCACCTGATTGTGTTCTCTGGTTATCATTTATTTTCATAAAACTCTGAAAATGAGTCAGATATGACTATCGAAGGAATGTTTCAATATACAAATGCACATATTAATGTGTAACATGCTGTATGTAGCATGATCAAAAGCAATTCCCAGAGAAAAACCATTTATATGGTATGTTCTGTAGTGCAAGATTCCTAAGCAATAAGGTGCTGGAGCCATAGGAAATGGCTCCTAGCCCTACTCATTGTTTTGTATCCTTTTCAGAGATTTGGAGACAATAAGAGGCAAATACAGGGATGCTTGTTTGTTTAACATCAATGACTCCAGGTATGAAAAGGATATGCATTTGCCTTCCACTATTCTTATTAAATTTTCCCAGCAACTCAGATAAATGGTTGATTATGATTACTTTAGACACGGCAAACAAGTTGTTTCACTTGATCTTGCTGTCTTAAAACCTTGTTACAGACATCAAGCAAATGACAAACATCGGCATGCATTGAAATAAAAGAAATATATTGGCAATTGACTTTAATGAAGGATTTATAAAAAAAAAAAGATGAAACAGAAATTTTACCTGGCGAAAGATTCGATTGACCAGGCTGAAGAATTTATTAGCTGATCAATATAAATTTCTTTGAAGACCTAGAGTTCTTGCAAATCTATCTAATTCTTTGCTTCTTCGTGGGTCAACTTGGGTTCCAACCTTCTTGCCCTTTCAGAAATCAATTTTAATTTACAGTTACATGAACAAGAGAGGAACGACTCAACCATTCAAGCAATGTCTTTTAGGCAATTCTGAAAGCAAAACAGGTTGTCATCTTGGGTTGGTGAGGAAGATCGTTGTAGATGGGAAGCTATTGAATGTGATACCATAATTGGGCATGCTATCATGCTTGACCTCCAAAATCTGGCGTTTTGAAACACTTTATGTATATATATAAATTATGAGAATATATTATAGCTGGTGACCTAAATCCTTCTGTCGAGTTGAAGCATCTGGATTGCTTGGATCTTAGCTGGAATAACCATACAAGTGTCCCATATTTTTTTGGTTTAGTGAGAAGTTCAAGATACCATATCCTTCCTAGCTCGAGAGTTGCAGAATGGATCCTCATCGGCTTGGAAACCTCACAAACTTGCCTATCAATGAACTATCTGTGCATGACTGATCTGCAGTGGCTTTATAGCATTTCTTCCTTGAAATATATTGATACGAGGTCAAGCATGATAGAGCTTTCCTCTTAAGGTCCAGAGCTTGCCAAACTCAGCTACACAGGCAACTCTGAACTTTGTGGCACTATACTTTTAAAAGCTCGCGGAGAGAATGGCATGTCACGTATGATTAATATTGGAATTGCATCTGGATTTGTCACAGGTTTCTCCGGAGTTTGGGGCGTTTGGTGTGCAAGAAATGTTGGCACTATTTAAATACATGGATTTTTAGCTAACTTGTCTTCTATAATAATAACAAACCAGGTACAAATCCAAGGTTAAAAGAAACAGGTTACTAATTTCATCAGTAGATTATTGCTTGAAAGCAATACACCAGATATTGCTGGAACAAATGCAGCTCGAGTATCATTTCAATCGCACAAAACTACCAAAACCGTGCTCTTTCGGAGCACAAACTTTCAGTACATGACAATTATTAACTTCTCACTAGACTCAAACATAAATGTTGATAATCATTTCGCAAGCAGCAACTTTAAATAAACCAGAGTAGACAACAATTCCAAGTCAAATTAAAAAAAAAAAGACAATCAAAAGCTAACATCAGTGCTTAGGACGAGCATAGTGATTGTCATTTGGATTCCTTTTCCCACTAAAAACTGCTAATGCTTGCCTTATGGGAGGCCGGAAAGGAGTTTTTTTATCATTATGGTGGCCAAAGATGTCATCCCGAACCGAGAAGATGTCATCTCCCTACATGGTTAGATTTATATAAATTAGTCTGGAATTAATTAAACACAAGCAAGAAGATATATGCAAACAACAAAGAAGCCAACCTCCTTATTCACTTTCTTCTTCGTCTTAGGGTAGAGGAACTTTTGTGGTAGCTGATCCTCGCGCAGAATGAGATTCTTAGTGATGGCATCCCTCCCACCTTGTGGTGAAGGCAGTGAAAACTGCAAGGGGCAAAATGTCAGAGCATATATGGGCAGAAGGACTTCAAACAAATTAGTGGCAAAAAAGAACATCCAACATGTCCAGTCCATGCACTTCTTACACACAAACAACAGACACTGAACAACATAAGGCATAATGGGCGGCTCTCATGCAAGCTTTCTAAGGTTCATGAAAAATCAATTAACACTCCTTGCACTATCACTGGAGAAGAATGTTGTGTGTGTGTGTCAGTGTTGTGGGGCAGGAGCATGGATGCTAGCATGGTACAGATTTTCCAACATGATGTAAAGGATAAGAAGCCTTCCATGCATGGCCATGGAAAACCATCCCCAAGTAGAAATCACAGTCAGCTAAGTAATAGAACCCACAGGACAAGAAAGTACTATAAACCAATGGTCAGAAGCACAGACCAGAATAAGCTAAGCAATAAATGCAAGATGGAAACAACTGCATAAATGTATTATACATGTCTCCCCAGAATTAAACCACGGTACGAAGAGAATCTAAGATTTTCTGCTGGTTGCTTGAATAGATTTCTTTATTTCCTTCCCTAGGAATATACTTACTTTTGTACCACGCAGAGTAATCCGTGGCCTATGATCAGCCAAAACAATTCCATTCTCACCAACTGTTACAGCAACCTTTCTTAAAGTGCCGCCATTTCCACACTTAGGACAAAATATCCTCCCAATTTCAGCTGTGACAGTATAGCAGGCATGGCATTTCAGTATCCACCTGCAAGTGCAGATGTCTTTAAAGATAGGAATATAACCACAATGATCCAGTCAAGAAAGTAAAAGATAATTGGGAAACCAATACAAACATGAACAACAATTGCATACCTATGCAGCTGGCGGATTTGATTTCCTCCAGGTGCCAGCAGTCGTAAGCCCATTTGCAGAAGTACATTCTGCATTGCAAAGTCACTAGTTACACAAGCTACACTAGACTCAGATAAGGATCTGACCATCCAGCTTTGCTCGCTATCATTACCATCTGAATATGATGCATCAACACTTTCGTGAATCTGGCTTGAGATCTCCAAGTGATCTGATTCTGCACTGGCAATATCAACTCTTCTCGTCTCAACATCAATGTTTTCAATGTGATCTAAGGAAGCTTCCATGTCCCTAGAATCGTTAATCTCTGTCTCTGCAGAGGTACTGTTCTCTCCTTTCTCACCTTGAGCAGCCTCCAGTGAACCTTCTTCCAGTCTCATTTGTTTTAAAATCAAGGAAACATCACCATCACAGTTCTTCACCTCTGTCAACATACTCTCCTCAGATATCAAACTTTGATGTAACACTTGATCTGGGACACTAGCTACCTCAATAGTGCTGTCATCCATACTTTTCTCTAGATCTTGCTGGCTATCTTTCTCTAATAATGCTTCATTAAATTCACGCCTACCTTTTCTTCTAAGATATCTTCTATGAGTACTTCGACTAACAGCAGGCATCCAATCACCAGCATTATCATCAAATTGTCCCTGCGATGCATCAATTCCGCCAGCAACCATCTTTTTCCCTTCAAGATTTATGTCTTTTTTCTTGGGTGGAAATCTCCTGGGCTTCCTCGAACCATGTTCAACATCTTCAAAATTCTCAGAATTTGCTTCCCCTCCAATCCCCGTCGAACCATCTTCAGATTGGTCATCAGCAGGCATAACGTTCAAGCTTATGTCTTTTAAAGGAAGAATTTTCGAGCTGGGATCTATCCCATCTCCAGTTTCTTGTTCCAAAGCTTCCCATTCTTCCAAATTAGGAACATTAGAACCCCACCCTGGCATGTCCTTTTCAGGCAGCCTCTTCACATTGACTGTATGGACAGGGGGTGGCGCATCCCTAATATGTTTAGTCCCGTGAAGTTGTGTCTCCAATGTATATGTCAATGCAATGAGTTTAAGATCAACATCAGATAGGGTCTGTAAATCTCCTGTTGCTCTCGCAAACTTGATAACTGTCAAAAGCATATAAAACACATGAGACTAAACCCCAAGTTCGCTCCGTGACATATTTTCTTATAATTCAGCTACTCCCCTTTTCATTGCAAATTAATAGCAAATAACTACAGAAGCAATCTAAACAGAAATCGATCTAATCATCCACTACTTTTCAAAATTGAAGGGGTTTTTTTTTACCTTTATTGAGGGAATCAGGGGAGGGTTCCCTGCAATCAATTGAGAAAGGAATGAAAGCAAGTCGATGGCGAGAAACAGGATCGCGAATCTCAGCGAGGACTTCAGGGACGGTGACGAACTTGTCGGCGAAGTTGTTGAGCTTCTCTCCGCCCTGTATGATGGCGTTTGCATCAATAACCGCCACTGATATGCCGTGTGTCGACTTGCAACTCTCCACATACAACTGGTCTTGCTGTTGCTGTGATGGTGCTGGCGGTGGTGATGGTTGGTGGTTCTTTACTATGTTACTCCAGCATTGAGTAGTTGATGGAGGTGCGGGTGAGGGATTCTCCATGGTTACAGAGCTGAGGGAGGGAGAAGGGGATGCGATAAACCCTAGTAAGAGAGATTTTCAAGAATTTATAGAGAGGCAAACTACATCTTAGTTCTTCAAATATTATAATGGTTTAATCAGCTCCCTAATCTAATAGAAGTTTCAATTACACCATTAATTCGTTTTTATTATTATTATTTTATTCGCAGCTAAGGATGTGATATTTAATGAAATTTCTGGTAATTATAAAAGGAGAGTAGAAGCAGGCCTAAAAATAGTGGTGGATTTTTTAAGTTAATATAATACAAGTACAATGTACAGGTCTGGGTCTACTAGAGCAATACTCCCCTTATAAATTTATAAAATGGATTTTTTTTTTATTCATTTAGTTTTTGTTTTTTAAGTTATTAAAGGGTGATTTGAGGTTGAAAATAGGTTTTTATAATATTTGTTAGGTATTTTTAAATAAAAATAAGTTTTTAAAACCTAAAAACAAGGATTTTAATTTTAATTTTTTTTTAATCAGGTACCGAACAGCAAATCATATATTACAGTGGATGACGTGTAGCTCCCTTTTTTCAAAATTTAAAAAAAAAAAAAAAGAACTAGGCGCTTGGGCCTGATGTTCTAGCCCAGACGTGCTTAAGCTTTCTCATTCTACATCCTAATAGAAACTGGAACAAGTTCTCTGCAATCTTTTAGTTATTTTTTGCAGGTTTGATTTTGCATTTTAAAAAGTTTTTTAAAAAAAATTATTTTATTTTTTAAAATTAATATATTTTTAAATTATTTTAATATACCATATCAAAAATAATTTAAAAAATAAAAAAATTCATTTCAAATACAACCGCACTAACACAATTATTACAAAAGGCAAGCATTTCCAGCGTAACAGGAACAACAGTGATCACCAAGGGAGCAATGAAAAGAATATATTAATGAACAAACGTCACAACAACATGACAAGCTTTAAGAAAATTACAAAAAAGAACAAAATCATCTGGACACCTAATTAAAAATGGCTTCCCTACACTCGGGATTTTTTTGTACTTTCGTATTACTTTGTACAGATTGATTATTCATTCTTCCAAAGGAAACAACACTACATTCTCCTTGCAGCACATCCCACTGCACAACTATACACAGTATATATAGGTTCTGTATAAGATAATATCAAGAAAAAAATATTAGCTCTTTCTGGCATTCTTAAGATTCCGTAGTGTCATCACAAGCTGTTGTCTTTCTCCTTCTACCTCTGCAAACTTGAGACTTATTTCCGAATATCTCTCTTGCATCTCCTTCAGTTCATTTTCCATCGTTTTGTTTCTCTCCTTCAATGTCACTAGTTCACTCAACAACTTATCAGCATTGTGGTCTGTGTTATTGATACAGGAGGCTTTTGGTTCTTGCTCTGATGCAGTGGAATGATCGCTGGAATGAAACAGGAAAAGAATTCAATCACAATGTAGAAGAACAAGCTAGGAGCAAAGCTAGAGCACAGAACCATCTCAAATAGAACTACTGCTTCTTCCAAATCATACCTCTTGATTAACAATCTCGAATTCCCATTTTCTTTGCACGTCCCATATGAACTGCTTGGATTTTCATCCGTGTTTCTATAATCTTCAGCTACATCACCATTTGAATTAACTCCAATGTCGTCTTCAGATAACTGCATTGAAGGATAAACATTTAAGATTAAGAAACAGTATTACGTTGCACATTTAATGAATTTAAAAGAAAAATATAGCAGTACCGTCTAGATGGACAACTGGTTAAAAAAAGATCATACATCACAAAAGGAACTTCATCTATCTCTTATGTGGTTTAGAACTCATGTATGCCTAGATGTTTGAGTAACACAAACAGAACACAAAAACATATAATTCCCGATGCACATTATATTTACATATAATTGCTAACCTTTTGAGGTTGGTTATAGCAGAAAATTGCACTATTCTGGTTGAGTTCTTCCAATCTGCTAACCAACTCTTCAATTTTGTTTTGAAGATCCCTTTCCTTCTCTGCAAACGAGCTTGCAGAGGCTTCTAAAGCAGTCTCCTTTAACTTAATTTGTCCCTGTCATACAAAATCAAGAAAGGGAGTATTCTCAAGTCTACCGCAATTGAACCAAATGAAGGACAAAATCATAAATCAGAGTGAACTTGAAATTGCCAAACCAAAAACTACGAGGGGAAGATCATAAACGAGCTTGTCCATCTTGACACACCAGCGCCCGTTGTTGTTATCACCAATACTTAATAATTTGGCCTTGCATATTCTTGTTAAGACTATAAATTTACTGGAAAACTCCGAAACGAACATTTACCTCAAGCAATTTTATTTTCTCCCTCAGATTTGCCACCTCTTTAGAGCCATAAGGAACTGGAGCAGACTTGTTGTTTCTCAGATTAGTCTTTGTTCCTTCAGAAACTGCTGAGCGTTTGCTGCTTTCCTTGATTTTCTTCTCCATGCTGTTCAAAGCATCTTCCTTCTTCTTCAGCTCACTTTTTAATTGGACTAACTGCTTTCTAAGTTTTTCCTTTTCCAACTCATCCTCAAACACAGAATGTTTCAAGTTATCACACTGAGCTTTAAGCATTCCCACCTCTGATTGCAAGACATTCATTGCTGCTTCCTTCTCATCCTTGAGACATCTCATCCTATTTAACTCCACCAGCGACTTCTCCGCTTCCTTCTTCAACAAAGAAATTGTACCCACCAGTTCATCCCGTTCCATATCTCCCTTTTGTACCAGTGCTTCAGTGTGCTTAATTGATGTCTTTATTTGTTCCAGCTCTAAACTCATACTTTCTTTATGTTCTGCTTGCTTCAAAAGGTTATTGTTTTCTATTGTGAGCATTTCAAGCTCAGTTTTTAAGCCTTGGATTTCCTGGGATGAAGCCCCGCCATGTTCTTCATCCAGCTTCTTTAGCTGTTCAAGCAGTCTGGATTTATCATCAATTTCCATCATCATCTGTTCTATCTGATGCATTTTCAATTTCAGTTGGTTGGAAAGATCATGCAGTTTTGACTCATAACCATCTGTAATTGATTGGAGCTCCTCATTAGCTTTCTGAAGCATTTCTTCCAGTTGAACTTTCTGCATACGATGTTCACTAGCTTCTGCAAGAGCTTTCATAGCTACCTTCTCGTTTGCGTCAAAAGTCGATGCCATTTGCATGGACAGCCTTCTAAATTCTTCCTGCAGCTTCTCAGCTGCAGTAGCATTTTTCAATCTTGTCTTTCGCAAGGCTTCCTCTGCTTGAATGGCTCTCTGCTCCTGCTCAACTCTTGCACGTGTTACAGCCTCCAGATCAGCTTCAAACTCTTGGGCCTGCTTTTCCAATTCTTCCTCCAAGCTCTTGATATGGGTTTCTAGTTCCTTTATGGTGGCCAAAGAATCAAAGTTTTCCTCTGACTGCATCTTCAGTTCATTTTCTAAGCTCTCAATCTGAGCTTCTTGTTCGTTAATGTTGGGAAAGAAAGGGGAGCATTCATACTGCATCTTCAGCTGTTCTTGCAGCTGACTTTGTTCTAATTTATATGACATGTCATGGTTCTCCTGCTTCAATATCTCATAATCAAGTGCAAGCTGCTCCATTTGCATCTCCAGCTCATCTCTATCTCTCCTGTAGATTTCTATTTCACTGCAGAGGTCCATAATCTTTTGCTCCAACAGATAAGTTTCTTTAGCATCCTTATGCTCCTTAACAAGTACTTCCAGTGCCTTCTGCTCTTCATCATCATCAGTCTCACTTCTTGAGATAGCATTCTCATAGGATCTTGCTTTGTTGGAAAGGTCAGATGTTCCCTTACTTTTCTGCTCTAACATTTCATCAAGGTCTTTCACAGCAAGTATCAACTCAGCATTTGATTCCTGCGTTTTCTGCAGCTGTAGCCGGAGGTTGGAATTTAGGTCCTTCTCATAATTTAGTTCTTGTCGAACTTCTTCAAGAAGAACCCATGGATCGCCACCTTCAAACTGCGATTTGTTTTTGCTTCTTGCCTCCTCCATGCGTTTCTGAAATGCCTTGAGTTTCTCACACTCTGACTTGAGCATGTCTCGCTCCCCTTTTAATCCCAAGATTTCTCTAGAGAGATCCTGCCCCCTTTTGCTCTCTTTTACAATTTGCTTTCGCAGAGTTTGTATTTCCATCTCTGACACATCTGCCTGTCTTGACAACATAACGAGTTCAGCCTTCAGCTTTTCCATATCCATATCTGACACCTGTTGAGATCTCTCTCTTGTAAGGTTGCCTTGAGAACTGTTTGTCGAGTCATCAGTACTTGTACCATGATCAGAATCTGCTGATAACTCCCATTGCTGTTGCCGATGCTCTCCATAGTTGGCTGCAGAAGCATTTGCTTTTGACAGGTGAGATGCTGAAGTCTGGGTTTGAGACGAAAGAAAGCTAATAGGGTCCTGTAGCATGTTGTTTCTCAATCCAAGTTCTCGTGGGGTATTGAGCCCAGAGCTACTTTCAGAACTTGACAATGTAATGTCAGATCCACTAGAAGTTCTGTCATTGACATTTAAATCAGCAGTGTGGGCACCATTAATAAGTGGTCCATCCTGTAGAACAATGAAAAGTGAACCCATCATATTTTCATCAACCATCTATAAAATTAGAGAAGTAGAAAACTAAAAAGGGGTTCAAAAGTTGCTATTAAAACTTAAAACTAAAATTTAGTGATGCGCTTTCTAATTAAAAATCGTAAGAACTACAGAGATGATTTCTGGCACTAAACTTTAAACTTACTTCGCTGGAATGACTATCAATACCCTCATCTATGTTACTATTGCTTAATAGGGTGTTCAATGTTCTGCTCTGGGATTTTACATTTGCATCTTCACCTTCCATCACCTCACTGCAAAAGATTTTAGAAAAGAAAGAAAAATCAAAATTCATTAACCCTTCAAAGAAAAATAAAGAAATTTGAAATATTTAATAATAACAAGTGATATTTCTTCTTTACCTTTGCTCAACATTTTCTTGCAGCCTCTGAATTGAAACCTATTGAAAACCAACAACTGAAGTTAAATTCTGAACTTCAATTACAACGTGAAAGTTCTCATCAATCCTATTGGCAAGGAAGGACTTATCACTTGTGGGAACTAAGAATTATATTGGTGACAGATATAAACAAACAAGACAGAGAGACAAGAGAACTCACATGCAATACCCCATTAGATTTTGAATTCTTGAAAGGAAGAGAAACTGTGGAAGCTTTAGTCCCCTCTGCATAATCGGCAAAATCTATTGAAACCTCCCCTACCAGACTATTTTTTGACGATCCCTACAAATATCCAAAAAGTCCGATCACATTGCAAACATTGAATAAGAATTTGATCAATAAAAGTAAAAATTTTTGGTAAAATTCCTTACAGTGGAGACCACAAAATGGTATATTCTCTCATTGATCTTCCCTGTTTTCACATCACGAATGTATTTCACTGTTTCGTGAACCGGATAGTCCCATCGACAACTTCCTTGTCTGAGTATACCCTTCTCTAAACTCACTGTTGGCTTCCCCGCATCTCCAGGAACCACAGATACAACCAATGCATTCACATTCAGTTGCGGCAGCTACATTCACAGATCACCCACAAATTAAGAATCCTTACTTCATCCAATTAATCAATCATATTTGACAGCAATATTTCAGGACTCAAATTCTCCAATTAACTCAACATTGAATGAACTAAAATACATAAGGCTCAACTTGTTGAAATTTTCTGGTTTCTATATCAGGTTTTTCTTGATGCAGACTCTACCTTTCAAATTTCTCATTTTTTCTTTCTCGAACTGAACCCATCACCAAGATTTCATTAAAAAAAAAAAAAAGCTCAAATCTTTCACCAGAACAGCAGTTATCTATAAAGTTAGAACTCAAACAGTAAAAATATGAGCTTCAATTCAAAATATTATGTGTCAGAGATTGAAAAACAAAAGACAGTTACAAGTACAAAGTTAAACAAAAGTAGCATGTTTGCCGGCGGAAGTACCTGAGTTGCATGAAACTGCAACTTGAAGACAGTTTTGATCTTGTTCTTCTCGCCCCTCCATCTCGCCGACCTGAACATTTTCTCCACCGGAAAATCCAGTCACTCAACGGGATTCCGGCCAAACTCGCCGGCACATCACCAATGCGACCAAAATTTATAATATAATATGCAGAGTCACGGTCAGTCAGTGTGAGCGTATAGGTGGGTAATGGTGCTGGTTTGTGAGTCCAGTTCGAGACGGAAACGGAGTCCAAAGAGATCGGGTTGAGAAGCAAATGCAGAGAGAGTGGAGTTGGAAAACAGGGGAGACAGATAAAGAGGAAGAGAAAGAGGTGGCAGATCTACGAAGGAGGAGGCATGTGAGGTTTCTCTTTTTCTTTCAAGGATCCCTCTCTTTTGTAAGAACTGACAGTCTTTTAGAAAGTCTTGACACTTGTTTTTTTTTATCTTTAAAGTGCCAGAAAAAATAAATAAATTAAATTAAAAATTGAAAGAGAAGCTTCTTGTAATTGGTTAATTACAGTATTAATTATCGTAGCTGGTGAAGCTATGTTTTGGGGTGAGGGAACAGTACACATAGTCAAAGCAGCTTTAAGTTTTTCAAATGTAAGAAATAATAACATGCATGTCGTTGTACTTAAAATAATAATAATAATAATAATAGTAGTATTAATAACAAATTCTTGCATGGAATTACACCATGGTTTTGATTTAGCTGGTCAAGCTTTAGCTTTTAATGCGTGAGTATTTCATTATAGGAGAACTTAATGCAAGATTTTAATAAAAGGGCTGATCGAGGGCAGGAAAGAACACATGTCGATGGGTAAAAAAGGGGGAGTTGTAGGCTGTAATTGCCCCAAATACAGTAGCAAAGAGGCCTTTTCATGGAGAAAATGACAACATGGTTTTGATTTCAGACTTGTAATCTAACATTCTTGCTTTGCTTCTGTGGGTTTGCCTTTGCTGATGAATTATTGATTAATGCAGCTAACGTATTAATACTGTCAATTGTTCACCTAATTTACCTAGTGGACTTCACATTATTGTCATTGCGCTTTATCGTCAATGCGGTCAAAAAAATATTTTTGAATTTTTTATTTTAAGTTGATTTTTTTATGTTTTTAGATCGTTTTAACTTATTAATATCAAAAATTAATTTTAAAAACTAAAAAATAATTTTTTAATACATTTCCGATGAAAAAACCACAATTGTTACATCAAATCTAAAAAAGGGATAATAAAAAAACAGTATTTTGTTGAGTGTGAATGAGGTGGTGCGATATAATCTTGCATAATGGATTCTCTTGGATTGATTTGGTGGTGTCATCGTCAATGGGATGGAATGTCCTAATGCCAGCACACGCATTGCAAGAAAGGAAAAAGGCCCTTGATTTTGAACTAAATTATCTGACCTCAAGGATTGGCCATCTTGGACCGGCATGCTATTTTTAATTTTCCAAGAATTAAATTAATCTTGTTCTGGTATGGAATGACATAAACACCCCCCAGCTAGGACCTTCACAGCGTAGATATTTCTCTCCACCCCTGATGTCGAGGACCACTACATGATAACATGTAAGCATGAGCAGGATCACATGGTTTTTGTTGGCATTTTTATACATGACAAGAATCAAGATTACCAAGGTTCGTGGAGCCATAGATTTTTATTTTTATTTTTCATGTTTTTTAACAATAGAGCATTAGCACGGAAGTAGATGGGTATGTCGTTATCCTTGACATTGCCATGGTGTTTAAGGGTATTGCAGTAATTTCGTTACAGCCTTTTCTGATCCGCTTTGGATTCGGAGTGTAGGTGCGGCCGAGTGAGAGTAGAAAGAGGAGCGATGTGGGAAGCAACGCCAACGGTCAACTCTGACTAATTAACGTTCGTTTTACAATTAATATTTTTTAATAATTAATTTTAATCCTAAGAAAATGACTCATTAACCCTAAAAAATAAAAAACAAAAACTTTCTCCTTGGCGTACAGGAGGAGTAACTTTGTTTTCCGAATAACGTAACCTTCAATTACGGCCATCTTCTTGTTTTTTGAGTATGTCACTGTCAAACCACCACCGATTGTCCTTCGGTAGGCCACCAGGCGCAGGGATGCTGAGCTTCTGATTGATTTTATGAAAATGTTTTTTAAGAGGTTTCTTGGTAACGTTTTCGGAACAGCATTTTTTAAAGATTTGTAAATTTTTTAAAAAAAATTAATATTTTTATGTTCTTTTGAATCTTTACAGTGTGTTAATTTTAAAAATAAAAAATATTATTATTTTAATATATTTTTTAACAAAAATAAATTTAAAAAAACGATCACGCTCAGTAATTAATAATAACTATCAATATTTATTCTTTCTGCCTGGCAAAATGAGGCCATAAAGATTTCTTAATTTCAGTAAGAGCATCATGGAATCCAAGGAACCTCCATGATTGAAAGTTCTTAATTTCAGTAAGAGCATCATGGATTCGAGGAGCCTCCATGATTAAGATTTCTTTGATTAAAAATGGATGAAAATGAGATGCATGCTCATGGCAGCGTTAATTAGGTTTATCTGGGGATTAATTTTCTTCCGTTAAATTATATGAAGTTTTTTTTCTCATAGCCTCCAGCTTCTAGATTTAACTCAAATGATAAGCATGGAAGTGTATGAATAAGCACTTTATCAATTCACCTGAGATTTACCTACACAGTTTTCCCTTTAAAAAAAAAAAAAAAAATCAAGTATTGCAACTGGTGTCGGTGTTCGTGATAAGGATCTAAGCAGTTTCTTTACTCATAAATTACAGGTGTTATATATATATATAGACCCATAA
>Ga0307517_10004088_pt1 | contig 22520 bp, 15 predicted proteins | sample 23_EM_MG_FD_194515 | JGI IMG/M metagenome (GOLD analysis project Ga0307517, IMG submission 194515) | Populus trichocarpa ectomycorrhiza microbial communities from riparian zone in the Pacific Northwest, United States - 23_EM | ecosystem: Host-associated > Plants > Roots > Unclassified | place... | reverse complement strand
TTTTTCACAACTTCCGGAAAGTGTTTTCCGCCCAAATTTTCCAGGAAAACACTTTCCTGGAAACCAAGCCAAATTTTTCTTTGACTGGAAAGTGTTTTCCGTTGACCAACTTTCCTAATGTCAAACAAACACAGGAAAATTTGGAAAGTGGTTTCCAGAAAAGTAAATTCCGGGAAACAAACATAGCCTAAATGAGATGTAGCTTTTACCATACAAAATAATATTTTTTAAATATTTTTTAATAAAAAAATAAAAAGAGATGTTGCTTCGTAAAATACTATTCATTGCAGTGATTTTTTTTAAATATATTTTTTAATTCTATTATTCCATATTTGAGTTATTAAAGATTGAACTTCATGATTTGTTATGGTTTATTTTCTATAAAATCATCTCAATTTTATGATCTGTGTCGCGGATTTAACACGTTAACCCGGTTAACTAGAGTTTTTTTTTAATTGACTTTTTTATTTCATCTTTCAAAATTGGGTTGATTAAGAATTAGACTTTATAATTCATTTCAATTTACTTGTATAACGTTATCTTGATCTCATGATGCGGGTTTTGCAAGTTAACACAGGTAAACTCGAGTTGTTTATTGTGTTTTTTTTATACTGATTTTTTTTCAATTTCATTGTTCAATAATGAATTGATTGAGAATTGTGCTTCATAATCTGTTCTTATTTGTTTTCTATGTGGTTATCTCAATCTCATAGACTCGGGTTGCAAGTTTGATAGATTAATTTGGGTTTACCTGAGTCATTTTTATAGTTTACTTTCTATGAGATTATCCCGGTCTCCTGACTAGGGTCATAGGTTTGACGAGTTAGTCCAAGTAGACTTGGATCATTTTATTTGTGTCCTTTTTTTAATTGGATTTTTTTCAATTTCATCATGTAGCATTGAGTTGATTAGGAATTAGGTCTCATAATTTGTTTTGATATACTTTCTATAGGATTCTTCTGGTTTCATGATCCGGGTAATAGGTTTGACTAGTTAATTTGGGTCATTTTTTGTGCCATATTTTTAAAATAATTCTTTTTCTGATTTCATCCTCACTAGGTTGATTAGGAATTGGACTTTAGAATTTATTTTATATAGGGTTATCATAGTCTAATGACCCGGGTCAATCCAGTATATTTTCATCTCAATATTCTTTTTAAAAAATGATGTATTGAATTTTTTTAGTCAAACTGTATTTTTACCGATTGTCTAAATTGCCTTTAAACCCGCCAAGTGGATCAGATCGGCCTCCGCATGATTTAAATTTTTTTACTAGAAAAATATTAGCAACACATAAGTATTTTTTAAATTTTTTTTTAAAAAATCAATCTGGCCCGTAGTATAGCACAAGCCTATAATCTAGTTAACACAAATTAAGTCTCGTGGGAAAACTATTCTAGCTAAGTAGATAAATCATTATTCACTGGAATAGTGGAGTGTAAGTTTGCTCTTCTCATAGAAAAACCTTAAAAGCTTTCTATAAGGGGTAATTAGATCTTTTCACAAGATTCATAGGTCATTATTGATTTTATTAGGGGTAGCTTTGTCTTTTTTCACTTTTTGGCACATTGAAATTACTTAAATTCCTTTAAAGACCTCACTTTAGGTTCCACTCATAAAAAACCAATGCTTCGAGTTCCTATAAATCATTATGAGGTGTAATCGGTCTATGTGTGTTAATAGACCCATCCAAACTACATATGAACATCCCATAAAAAATGCTTCTAGTGTCCCCTGTCATGATCACCATCATTTTGTGGGCATCAGACCCATGTATATAGTGTATGAAAGACCTCTATATTTCAACAAGTCTAGACAAAACTTTATAAGTGTGGGCGGTGGACCCATAAAAGCTTTGTTATTCTAGGATTAAGGCAACATAAACACCTAAGATGAAGGTGAATTAGGTATGCACGGTAAAACTATAAATTACAAATTATTTACCTAATAACAAGGAATTCTAAATACTCAACCAAATACGAAAACAATAAACAATATAAATGTGATAACTAAAGAGTGAGAGTTTAGAGAGATTGCAACAATATTTATAAAAAGGTTTAGCAAACCGTCTACTTCTCTTCTTGAACTTCTGTTCAAGAGTTTCACTATCACACACCAATCTTCTTAGCGAGTGAGATCAAACCATTACACAATCTTTTTGCGGGCTTAAGATCAAATCGTTATCCTTAATCTTTTTACGGGTTAAAGACTAGAAAACATTTCACCAATATTTGTTGAAGGAAAAGTATTAAACCACTCACAATTTTATCTCTACGAGACTTTTCCAAGTGTTTAGAGTGTCACTTACACTTTTCATTGATTGGAATAATAATTAAACTTTTTAGAAGAATTTTACCAATTCACACCTAACCTTGTTTTTGGATGATTACAAGTGAAACAAGGGTATTATAGGTTGTTTTTTTTAGAGGGAGTATACCTAGATTTTTGCCTTATGAGTTCCACACTTTTTTTTGGGAAAGTGAAAGGTTATTTATAAGCTTAAAAAATAAACTAGCAATTAGACAGTTTTCTGCCCATTGGCAGAATTTGTTAGATTGTTTTATAATCGGCCATACCATTTTTGAAGAACCTTAAGTGTTTCTGGAATTTTTCCAGAAACAAACTGGCTATTTTGAGAAATGATAAGATATTTTTGAATTGGCTATCGCCTTGCTATTTCCAAAATGATGAGACTGTTTTGGCCACTATCCAAATTTTATCATATTTTTGTGTTTTGGTCTTTTCTTAATTTTTTTGTTCTTTTAGGTTTGTTTAGGTTGTATGGGTATTATACGTTGTTCTAAACAATTCTAGTGCTATTTGGTAAAACCCTATTACAAAGTCTTGATAAGCAAAGTCAATAACTGTTATGTTTATAAGGTCTTTATTGTTTACCTTTACAAATCATTTCCTTGCTTGCTTAATGATTTCTTAAATGATATAAACATGTCTAAATCATCGCAAAGGTGTGTGCAATCCACACACACACATATGGCATGCATTGTGTTTTACTTAACAATTAAAACATGATCAATACATGTGGCTTACAATCATATTACATGTAGCATATTGACATATTCTTTATTAATTCATTTAAGCATTATAACATAGCGTTTAAAAGCTTTATGGAATATATCATGAGTAATCAAAATGATATGCATAAATCAAAACTATATCAAATCAATGTTTTTATTATTCAATGTTTATGTCATCATCAAATATATAATTAAATCATTATCGAAGCTATGAAGCTAACAAGCTTTATAAGCCTAACTTATACTTCGTATAAAAGTTTTGTGTAGTATGGGCATTGGACCCATCCAGACTACATAAATCTAGCTCATAAGCTGCATATGGGCATTAATCCTAGTATGAAAATTTTTCTGAGTACAGGCATTGAACCCATCTAGACTAAACAAAGCTAATAAAAAAATATATTTCTCAAAGAGAACATCATATTTAAACATTAATGAAAAGTGATAAAATATCAAATATAACAAAATATAAATAATCATTATATAATGAAAAACCCCACAGGATTGGGGTTGTGTACAGTGCCAATGGGGTGGAGGGCTAAGGCCAAAACATCGAGGCCAGACTTCTCTGCAAGGTAAACTCCATGTTGGACAATTGAAACTCTGGCAGGGAAGATATCAGCGAAGTCAAACACGAGAACCAGATGGAATGCAACATCAAAATCCATCTAAATTCCCCTTAACAGGTTAAAAAAATATAAATTGGATATATCAAGAGAAATTTTATCTCTAACCATCTCGGTTAATTATGTAGACCATACAAACATTTCTTGGATCTCCTCATGAGAGTTCCTTATAGTCTATCCTCACACGAGATCTCTAGGCTTCCTTTCTAGTTGTAAGGATCTCAGCCTTTAGAGCCTCATAGGATGCCCTCACCTCAATCATTCTCTGCTTCAGAAAGGCTACTTTAATATGAGTTATATGAAGCTCCCTTTTATTTCAGTTGAATGACCTGATCTCTCATGTAGTTCGTCAGCATCGTATAGGCTATCTTGAGCTCTCTCAGCTTAGCCTCCACTACAACCTTCTCACCCTCAACCTTTGAAGCAATCTGGTTTGTCTTGTGCTTGATGATGACCTCTCTCACTTGGCTCCTCTCAAATTGCTAACGCCTATTAAAATGGACGTACAACATGAAAGTCTAACAAAGATAAATGATGATTGTTAAAAACAATAAAAATAAAATAAAATAATAAGATCAGAAAAAGTCAAAGTTTCTTACGTGGAGGGCATTTGTCTAGTAAAGATCAAATAATGATTGTAGCTCTCATTAGACATCACTTAGACGTCTGAAGGAATAGTCAAAAACCTCTTCAGGCATCTCACCACCTCTAAGCCATCAACCCCGAGTTGGACCTCCCACCAAGGATAACCTTCATGACCCACATTTCCTCTTTGACCAAGGTAGGGAAAGTGTAGAGGGCTTGATTGAGGATGAGGTTAGCAAAAACATCTTCGAGCCAAGGCTGTTCAGCTTCTAGAAGAGCACCATAGGTAGAAGTTCCAATAACAAAAAAGGTCATTGACTACAACGTCAACTTTCACAGGGGTAAAGACCCTCCATCTCTTGAAGTAGGCAACAACACCCGCGATGACTTCAGGAGGGGTCAACTATGTTGGACCCCTAAATAGGGGAGAACGAATTCCCCCACTAGCTTTCATATCCACCTCCACAAGAGTAGTTCCCCTATCATTATCACATTAGTGGTAACAAGAAGCTTATCCATATTGATAAGGTTGTTTTCCATATTCTTTTCAATCCCAACTCTAGACAAATTGAGGGATGTAGTTGCCCTCCCAAACACAAGCCCTATTGAAAACTCTTTTTCATCTTCAGCTATTAACCCTGCATAAAAACAAAGTTAGAAAATAACATTTAGATGCATAAAATAAATATAAGAAGTTGTTTACTTTACAATAGGGCTTGATAAATGTCATCTGGCCATCTCATTGATCTCATACTCGGTTAAGGTTGGGCCAACATGACATATGTCTCTTTCCCAGTCGAGCTCATATGGGGATTGTTGTTCACTTCAGTAAAAGGCAATCTCTAGTAGTGGGCACAACCCCATATCTCTATCATCTCATCTTTTAGATTGATTGTCCTATTATATCTTATTATTAGCCACCTCTCCCTCTACTTCTTAACTTGGGCAGGCTTGTCTTGCAAGGTCCTATTCACGAGTCTATTGGGTCTGTTGGAAAAGGTAAAAAACTAGTAGACATCGTCGTTGTCGTCGATGTCATTAATCAAATTATAACAGATCCTAAAGATATTCACAGTAAGTTTGAGTCCAACGAGCCTAAAGAATTTGTCAAAAGCAGATAAGATGATCGATCCTTGAGATACGACTAGCTGCGACCTAACTTATAATAACAAAAAACTTCCCTTACAAACTCTTGAAGAGGGGAGGAGTACCCCAACTTGTATATGCACAAGGGGGAGGTGATTTCACAGAGCCTCTGAAAGGTGGCCAAGGTTGGTTGACTAATCCTTTTAGTTATAGCAGGCAATTTAGCCACATAGTCTCCTAGTTGCCGACCATTCACTTAGGTCACTTGCTCTATGTTTAGGGTGTTAAGCTTAGTGTCCTCATAGGTTTGTGGCAACCTCTCTCTCATTCGAGGTTCTTTAGAGGCAGTGAGAGAAGGACCTCTCTGGGGTTGGGAATTACCTTCCCCTTTCTAAAGGTGGATGCCAAAGTTCCACCCCTTTTAGTTCTAGAACCTAGTCTAATGCACCCTTATACTTTACTGCTGCTTCTAGTTTCCAGTTGGAAGCTAAAATCACCACCAAAAAAAGTAGAATCTTTACTTCTAGGATCAAATCTAACCCTTTTAGAGTCTATGTTTTTTTAGGACCAAATAACAAAAAGGAAGAATAAAGTATTTTAAAGGTGCGGAACACCTAAAATCAAGTAGCAAAGTTTTTTCTTGCAACTGAGAAATAGTCTCGCTCAAAGCTTCTTCATCAATCCATTTTTACTAGAGAAATTTTAAAAGTGAAAGTTAAAGGAAAAAATAGGAGTGAGAGTGACTACAGTTTATAAAAGGAATAACTCTTCATCCTCGTTATTGGATGGATAAACCTTGATGTCACCATAAATCTCTAAAAAATAATCAACTATTGCATTGAATGCACGTTGTTGTTTTCTCTTCCCAAGAAACTCTATTTTAATTAGAGTAAATCACTTGGTCAAAAAAATCCTAACAATTCTGTTTGAGATAATCTATCATGTGTGGAAGGTAAAAAGTCTATTATTAAAAGCTGACAACCATTCAAATCTTTGTGTATTGAATACACAAAGACTTGAGAGGCAACTGATAGATCATTATTTTTTGCACTTTATGAAAAATGAATTTTGAGCCTAAGTTATTGTTTAGAAGGTCCAAAGGCAGGGTGATAACCCATTGATATATTTATCTCTCATTAATGAATGTGTAATTGATATTTATCATTCATTAATACTTTTAGGATAAAATTACATTTTAACCCTTATCTCCACACATAAACAAGACTCATGAGTTATAAATACCCCATAAACCCTCAAAGTTTAAGGTTCACAATCTTCATTCTCAACAAAAATATATTTTTAATTTCAAAGCATTTATTATATCGAAAGTAAGAACAAACTTTTTTGTTCTTAACAATAAATGCTCATTTTCTTATTTATTCTAATAATTTGTTTAAATGTCATTGATTTTATGTACAGAGATTTCAAAATCCCACCAAAATAAACGGTTTTACATGTTACAAGCTTTTTCTATAACAAGTTACAAGTTTCTTAAACAATTAAACAATGAAGACTTGATTATCTTACTAAAACATGTGAATAACCCATAATCCAATCACCGAAAAACCTGCCCTTGAATTTTGTAGCCTCATTAAAGTTCAAATCGAGCGTGTTTTCAAAGTCTTCAACCGGGGGCGTCCTTCAATCCCTCGTGGACCATCATTTTCCAACCTAAACAAACCACAATGCTGCAATGGAAAGCATTTTTATTATATATGTTTATAGATTCCTCCCTATCGTTGAAAAGTCTTCTCTTTGGTCAATCAACTACGTCTCCTTCGATGCTACTATTTTGCAAGGGACTCTAGCCAAGTCTGGATTATCTTCTCAGATATATATATATATATATATATATTTTAATGTATAACTTAATAGTGATCGGTTGTTTTTAGTATTCGGAGGAAGAAGAAGAAGTAGATTTTAATAAGAGATTGATCTTGAGACAAGAGGCAAACTTAAGCATCGGGTTATATAAAATATAAAAAAGCTCAATTTCTCCGTATAAATAACAGCTTAAGACAATTTATAACTAATTTAATAGTTAATAGTTAATAGTTATCTTGATGCGTTGAAATTAAAGATAATTTTTAAAAAATATATATAAAATAATTTAAGAATAAATTATTATTGCAATCCCAAATACCACATTAAACAAAATAAACCATAGCAAAAAAAGATTTATACCATGTCTAATGACTGGCTTTGTATTATTAGTATATAGAAGGCAGAAGCAGATCAATAAATTCAGAGTTGAGAGAAAGAGCTTATGATGCACCACACCATCTCCTGCTACAAGCCTACAACCTCCCTCAGTTTCAGGCTGCTTTGATAAAAATTAAAATTCCTGTCTTTCTTGTTCGTCAGTGATCATAAAATCCCAATCCCAATCATTCTTAGTCATCCATAAATCTCTTTCTTATGGCTCACCATTCTCACCACCATAACCATAACTCAGCAAGCGATGGCGTTTCTCAAAGAGTTAACAGCCCTCGTTTCTCAGGTCCAATGACTCGCCGTGCTCACTCTTTCAAGCGCAACAACACCAGTTCTAACAACAACAGTAATGCCGGCAACGCCAACAGCAGCAACAATGGTAGCAACAACGTTAGTAACGGTAACAGTAACAATAGTAGTCTTAGCCCCCATCTTGAGATTGATCTCCCCTTAAACTCTCCTAGATCTGAAACCGTTGATGGGTTTGAAAGGGAAAGTCACAGCAGGCAGAATCTGAGCCAAAGAGTTCATGGGGGTGTGGTTAGGATTTTGACAAATAAGAAAGGTAGTATTGGATCTGTGATTTTGGATTTTGGGTTCAAGGAAAGGAAGAAACTTGGCCACTGGATGTTCTTTTTCTTTTGCGGGCTTTGTTTGTTTCTGGGTGTTTTTAAGATTTGCTTATATGGGTGGTTTGGATCTACCCTTGAAAGAGCTGCCTCCAATCAGGTACTTCATTTGATTGTCCATACTTAATTTTCTAAAGTTTTGTTCCTTTTCAAGTATTGATCTTTGCACCTTAAAGTAGAGTGTTTTCAGATTGTTGTCAGGCTGCTGCGTGCCCTTGTGTGCATAAGAAATATTTTGCTAGAATAAATGTAAAGGCTACACTTGTATGGTAGTGTTTAATTCCGAACTATTTTTAGAATGTTTGCATCTACTTTGCTAAGATATCTCTTTGTAGCTAAAAGGAGATAATTGGTAGCCTGGGGTGTACATTTAGATGATAATGTGCGACAATTGATTCCACAACCAAGCTAGAAGCTGCATTGTAGAATTTTTATGAAACTAAAACTTGGAATCCTGATGTGTTAAAAAAATGTGTGTGATAACTGTCTTCTAAAATCTGAAATTCGTCTCTAGTTCTACAGACTTAATTCTCCTGCTGTCAGATGAGTGTCTGTTAGGTTTAGGACTTCCTGAAAACTGAAGGCCAATATGCTGAATGGCTATGGCTGTACAGTTGTCCAGGCTTTCCATTTGCAGCCTCGATTAACTAATAGGGAAGGTAACTCACTGAACAGTGTTTTTTTATATTACTTTTTGATGTCTTGTTTAGATTGTTTCTTGTTACCTAACTTTTCTATTGGTATTTCATGATATGTTTGAGTATCCACATGTGTTAGTTCTCCTGCACTTCCTTCTGCTCATATTAAGTATTGATCATCTTTTATCTCATCTAACGTATTCTGCATTTACAATCAGGATGTATTCGGTTCCATCACCCGACAGGAACAAGACTCTTACCGATACATGGGATCAGAAAATGATCAGAAAAGAATGATAATAGAAGTAGGCTCGGATGTGGTTGATAGACTGAATAAGAAGGCTGAAGTAAGTCTTGAATTCATCCGGAGCACTTTAGTTCTTGATATCGCACAATTTGATTTCTCCCTAAATTAGGGAGCGGGAAGTATTAGTAAAACCTAAATCTGGTTTTATGTGTTTCTGAAATCTGCTTTTCATTCAGTTCTCAGGTATCTGGTCCAAGCCCAATAGTGAAAATTTCACCCAATGCATTGACCAGCCCGGAAATCACAAAAGTATGAAAAAGAAACAATTAATTACTTTAATATCTCTCTTCTTTACCTTATGTGTGTACGTGTTTCACTCATGATGCCTTTGTGGGATTTTTTTCTTCTCAAATTCATCTTCTCTTGGCTTGGCAGAGCTTGGTGCAAGGACAAATGGTTATATTCTCATAAATGCTAATGGTGGCTTAAATCAGATGAGATTTGGGGTCTGGCTTTTGTATTTTTGTTATTTCTTCTAGCTAATTTTGATTGACATGAGCTTTGGGCTGATGCATAAAAAATTCTAGTGTGCAGATTTGTGATATGGTAGCTGTAGCTAAAATTATGAAGGCAACGCTTGTCCTTCCCTCCCTTGATCACACCTCCTACTGGGCTGATGATAGGTTTGTTCTCTAATCATGCAATTCACTTGGACTGATAACATATGATATGAATAATTATTTTCTTCATCCAATTTAGTTGTGGAATATACCACGAATTGTGCTAAATACAGAATTGGTAACTGATACATTTACCAGAGTATATTCTGCTAGTAGGGGAGCATGTCTTTGACTGATGCATGTAAGCACATTGAATTTGAAGAGTAGGACCAGAGCTTGTAAGAGTGCTGTTTAATCATGTTTCTTTCTTTTCTTATTGAATTTGGGCTTGTAATGAGAGCAAGTTACTAATTCCATGTGATTTTTCCATGGAAGAAACCTCATCGCCCTAGCTAAGAAGGTTTTCTCTGATGTTGTTGACATTTGATACAATAGATATTGTTTAAATTGCATAGAGGCTCCCTACTGTTTTTGGATGATCCATGAGCTAACTAATTTCCTCAACTGCTTCAGTGGATTTAAGGATTTGTTCAATTGGCAACATTTCATTGACACGCTGAAGGATGATGTCCATATTGTGGAGAAGTTGCCACCTGCCTATGATGGAATTGAGCCATTCAACAAAACACTGATATCTTGGTCCAAGGTGACAATATTATTAATCAACTCATTATTTTTGCTGAGAAATACTATTGGTCTGTGGGAATGGACTCAAATGTTGTTGTTGCCTTCTCTTAGGGTGTGTTTGGCTGGGCGGTTCAACCTGTTTTTTGTCAAAATTTGAATTTGTTTTTGCTTAAATTTTTTTTTATGTTTTCGGGTCGTTTTGATGTGTTGGTATAAAAAATAATTTTTTTAAAATAAAAAAAATCATTATTTTTGATGCATTTCCAAGCGAAAAACACTCTCAAGCAACTGCTACCACACTCTCAAGCAACTGCTACCACCCTCTACAACTGATAACAATTGATTTGAAATCTTCTCTCAGGTTCATTATTACAAAACCGAGGTCCTGCCATTGTTGAAGCAGCACAAAGTAATCTATTTTACTCACACTGATTCTCGTCTTGCCAACAATGGTCTCTCAGATTCCATACAAAAGTTGAGATGCCGTGCTAATTATAGGGCACTGAAATATTCTAAACCAATAGAAGAACTTGGAAACACCTTGGTCAGCAGAATGAGAGAAAATGGAAGCCGTTATCTTGCTCTCCATCTGAGGTAAGTTCTGACTGTTGAATCTCTTGTTCTAAACTGAGACTAGAATTGTTGTAATTATTCTTGTTTTGTTTGTCCCATGCCATTTTAATTGCCAGAATTCTGTCTATAAATTGGGAAGGTAATTGTTACTATAATATTCTTGTTGGAAAAGTCAATGACATAAATAATAAAGCACAAGGGCTGATTGATGTCATTTGTTTCTGCACAATCATTTTCAAGTCTAACAGATTAAACATTGAAAATGATCTGCCAGAACTTCTCCTAACCTTTCCTTTTGTGTGCTATTTTATGGTTTATTAAAATTTTTGTAAAGACTCCAACTTGGAAATGGAAATGTATAAAGCTTCGAATCCTTGAATAGACATCCCTACACTAACCAAAAAGAAGCTAGCTATGCCCCTGTCGGGGATAAAAAGACAGGGTGGAAGGTTCCCCAGGAGAGAGATATGGAATAGGGAACCCCAACCTTTTTCCTTTCTAAGAAAATCGGAAAAGAAAACAATATGCTATGCACTAGTGCTTAAGCTTGATGCAATTACCTGGACCTACTGACTCGCAAATCATTTTTCTTGGGGCATTAATTATGCTGTCATAAAAAATTGTTTGTTTAAGTCAATCTACTTGCATCTTCTACCTATAATCAAATAATAATTCTCTTTTTTTAGTGCAGGTATGAAAAGGATATGCTTGCATTTACAGGATGCAGCCATAATTTGACAGCAGCAGAAGATGAAGAGCTACTTAGGATGCGATATGAAGTCAGCCACTGGAAAGAGAAAGAAATAAATGGGACAGAAAGAAGGTTGCTTGGCAATTGCCCATTGACCCCTAGGGAGACTTCCCTTTTGCTCAAAGGATTGGGTTTTCCATCCAGCTCTAGGATTTACTTGGTAGCTGGTGAAGCTTATGGGACTGGAAGCATGCAATACCTTTTAGATGACTTCCCAAACATCTTCTCACACTCCACTCTCTCCACAGAAGAGGAGCTGAATCCCTTCAAGGATCATCAGAACATGTTGGCTGGTCTAGACTATCTTGTTGCACTTCAAAGTGATGTGTTTGTCTACACTTATGATGGGAATATGGCGAAGGCAGTTCAAGGTCATAGGCAATTTGAGGAGTTTAAGAAAACAATCAATCCAGACAAGTAATGTTCAAATCTAATCACTTCCAACTAAATCTAGCATGTCTGATTTGGGTTGTTTTTAGTTAATTTTTCATCGATTGCATTCATAGCATCTAATTATGGGGAATGCTGTTGATGCAGGATGAATTTTGTGAAGCTTGTGGATGAGTTGGATGAAGGAAAAATATCTTGGAAGAAATTCAGTTCCAAAGTGCAAAAGCTTCACAAAGATCGAATTGGAGTTCCATATGCAAGGGAGCCTGGAGAGTTTCCAAAGCTGGAAGAAAGTTTCTTTGCAAATCCCCTTCCTGGATGTATTTGTGAAACAGCACAAGAAAAATAGCCTCTGAATAGACATATTTTCTTATATTAATGTTGTGACGCGATCCCAATGGCTTGCAAAAAAGTGTGCTGCCATTATACTTGGCATATTATCTTGATAGCAACCACCTTCATCCTCCAAATTGAGGGACGACTCGGTTAGTCAGCTGGAAAGTGCCCTTGCACGTACAAAGTATAATCCATGTGCAGGACGGAGCCAATGCAATGAGGTCCTAATTGTTGTATCTTGAATATACCAGTTACTGCAGATAGGTTGTCGACAATCTTCTACTTTTCTCAAAGAGACAACAAAATTGTAGACACTTGTAACCATTCTTTTTTATACAGAAATGTGCTTGGTGGTTTGGATATGATATAGTTAGGGTGGTTTTTTCGGATATTGTTAATGGATTTGTTTATGGACTAGATAGACAAGGTGAAATCAAAGAAGTTCGAACATGAAACCGATCATGGTTGGGATGCTGTTGGTTTTTGAATCTTGTTTTTTTTTTTCTCCTAGTTAGTTTAAAATTCTTTTCCTATTATAAATAGGTGTGTTAAGTTTTCATTTGGTTCAAGTGGTTCTTTTTTAAGAATGTTGGTTCAAGGTTTTATTTAAATAGCCTCGAGAAATTATTATTATTGATTTCACAATTTATCTATAACATGAGTGGAGGTCATAGGGTTAAAGAGAAACACATAGAATCCAATCATAGAGGCTTGTTCGATTGTAATGGTTGTCAGCAGACATAACAGAGCCGTTGAATTAGCTTTTGCTAGGAGATTCATAAACAAGAATCATGAAGAGGAGAGAGATGTATTTAAGGACTTATCTCGGGACTATCCAAGCCTAGATTTGTTCTTGCAATCACATATAGAAAACTATAACCAGAAGTTTGGTGAGGTCAAAGTTGAAGGAGGCTCCAAAGGTTATGTAAATTATGATAGATCATAACTTGAGAGACAACACTAGCTTGAGTCAATGAATGAATTTCAATTTAGGGTAGATATCCCTAACTTCAACGAAGATTTGAACATAAAAGAGTTCCTTGATTGAGTTGTCATATGCAACAAGATTAAGGAAAGCATGAATATCACAAAAAAGGATGATAAAACTAATCCCATATAGGCTTAAAGAAAGGAGCTTTTTCTTGGTGGAATCACTAGATGAATATACATGCAAGAGAAGGACAACAACGTCTTACAACATCATGGGAAAGGATGATAAAGAGTTGCATGGCATGTTTCTTCCTCCTGATTACAAGCAGTATTTATTTCAACAATATTAGGACTGTTTAATAGACATGTTTACGAGTATTAGGTTGAGTTTTAGAGGTTGACAAAACGCAAACTTTTATAGGAGATGGAAGGATAAATTGCAAGTTTACTAAGGGGTTAAGGCTTGCAATCCAATACAAGATTGGAATGTACATGCTATATAAACTAGCAATGTAAACCCCCACATAAACATAAAATCATAAAAAAAATAAAAATAAAGATCTCGATGAGTAATTACGATCCAGGATGATTGGATTGGAAATTACTATGACAGGTGTTGTAGGAAAAGATGATTATGAAGGGTTAATGTATATTTGGTAATTAATGTTGACACTTGGGACGTCATAATAATAATAAAAAACTATGCCAAAACTTCAGTAAAACGATGATAATTTGATTACCAAATCGTAGGAATTAATTATAAATAATTATGAAATCATCAGGCGTTACAAGCAAAATAAGAAATATAATATTGGTGAGATGCTCTTAACAGAAAGGGATATTAGTAGCAAATTTGATCTTTCTTGAAGATCGTACAATGAGGCGAGTAAATGAAATACTTCCAACAAAGGAAAGACGATTCAAACATCGTAAACATCTTTTATAAGTAGGTTATAAATTTATAATATCTTATTTGAATGACATGCTAAATCAGTTACATAGAGCACAATCTATACAAAGATTTACTTATGAAGTAGATACCATCATATTCAGAGTCAATTATCAGATGAATGGAGGAGAATTATCAATACAAATAAGAGGTTATACTAGTGGATGGCTAGGCCTTTCATATTGTCTAAGATGTTGAGCACTCTGATGTAATTGATGAATTATGTTTCTATATTCCTTTATCAATAGATATGTGATAATTTATTTCAATGATATTTCGATTTGTAATTGATCTAAAATTGACCATTTGAAACATCTAAAGAAGGTGATGAAAGTTTTGTTGGATAATAAACTATATGTGTATTTGAAAATGTATAGATTTATGATTGACAAAGTATTAATTCTAATGTTTATTGTTAGTGCAACTAGCATACATGTTGATGATGATAAAGTTAAGACCATTAGAGATTGGCCAAAATCTAAAACAGTTAGTGAGGTGTGTAGTTTCTATGAATCGACTATTTTTTATAGGCGATTTATACAAATCTTCAGTATTATTGTTTCACCAATTACTGAATGCATTAAAAAGGAGAAGTTTGATTATGGAGATAAGGCAGAAAAAAGCTTTGCTTTGATTAAAAAAAGTTTAAGCATTGCTTCAATTTTAACACTTTCAAATTTCATCATGCTATTTGAGATTAAGAGTGATGCGTGCATATAAACATTAATAGTGTATTGTCCTAAGGGAAAACATCTATAACATTCTTTAATGAAAAATTAAGTGATGCTAGATTGAAGCGGTCAATTTATAACAATGAGTTCTATGCTATTTTTAGGACCTTGAAGAAGTGAAGGCATTATCTGATTGGGAAGGAATTTGTGTTGTATACTAATCATCAGGCACTAAGATTTGTATATAGCATAAGCAAATTAATAATGATATTTATACAAGATGAGTGAGTACTAGTAACGATTCCCAAAGAAAATAGTATATAAAGTAGGAATTTAAATAAGACTGTTGATACTTTAAGTAAAAAGAGAACTTTATTAATTACTTGGAGAAGAGAGATTACTGGATTCAAGTTCTTTATAGACTTGTATAAGCATGATGAGGATTTTAGCTAGTCATGAGAAAAGTGTCAAAACCAATTTGTTGGTGATTTCCATATTCAAGATGGATTATTGATAAAAAATAATAAGCTTTGCACTCATTGTTCTTCATTGTTAAAGAAAGTGATTTGAGATTTATACGAAGAAAGTTTGGTTGATCATTTGGTGCGAAAGAAGACTATTAATGTTGTTAGTTAAATGTATTATTGGCCTAAATTAAAATAAAATATTGGTAAGTTTGTGCAAAAGTGCTATGTTTGTCAAACTTTCAAAGGGAAAATACTTTTCCTTGCCTTTGCCTATTCCTAAAAATACACGGGAGGACTTGTTTATGAATTTTATACTTGGATTATCCCGTATATAAAAGGAAATAGATTTTATATATTTGATGTAATTGACATGCTCTAAAAAATGGGCCAATGATGTTTCTGTAATTGCTCGACTTTTTTTTGTTTTTTCTAAGAGGTTGTTCGCTTGCATGAGGCATCAAAAACCATTACTTCTGATCGAGGTAGCGTGTTCCTTAGTTATTTTTGGTGAAAATTATGAAAGATCAGTGCTAAAAATAAGGCAATAGGAAAAACATCATTAGAAATTGAAATTATATATATACAGACCAGCAAAAGAGTGAGAGAAAGGAAGCGTTTAATTCCACAAAAAATCTAATGGGTTGACAGAATCTCACAGAGAAAACTTTATATCCAAAACAGTCAAACTAGAGACAAAAATTGATAAGAGATCCACAGGGCACTATAGCTTCAGAATAGATTCAACAAGGTCGTATAGAGGTGCAAGCTCCCCTTTGTCTATCAAGCGAAATTCCTGCATCATGGCACAGTCCACAACATTAATGCTTCAACAACAAAGGCTTGGTAAGGATTCGTTTATTGGAAATGATTTAAGCAAAAAAGGAATTAGAGATCCTTGTGATTTCTGATGGTAAATCATTAGGCACGCATAATATACACGAAAAGAATCTGGCGTGCAAGTGAAATGACATAATCTTGGAAGAAAGAAAGAAAAAAGCTCACCCATGTAAAGAGAACAAAATGCTTGAAGCAAGTATTTAGATGAGCTTCTTCCTTCAAGCTCACAATCTTCTGAAAATGTGAGTGATAGATGTGGGCGTATACTCGGAATAATCGCTTAAAGATTGTCTTGACAACATCTTGGAAATTTGGAGGAAATGGCGCCCCTGTAAGCACATTAGAGTTAAATACAAAGATTCCCTTGCAGCGTAAAATAGTTATATGAAAATAACCAATGAAGAAATTCCACTGACCCAGCTTTTGAGGGAAAATCAACTCATCATCAAGCTGAGCCTCAATCCAGTCCATTAGATATTCAACATATTTTGGAGCAGACACCTCAATTGGCTTCTTAATGGTAACTCCATCAGCCCATCTATACTCGTATCTAAGCGCAAAAATATAGGTGAGCACTTACTTCATAAAAACATGGAAAAAGAACAAAAAACTAAACCACAAAACTGCAATTTTAGCTATGAAGAATCTCTGGCCATTCAAATCAGAAGGCAGAGTAAAACTTTTAGCATATATTCCCAATTGGGAATTTTCAGCAACATATTTTGGAGCAGGATTTCAACTAGCCAGTCCTCAACAAGTTAATCAATGTAGAGATCTGATCTGTTAACATCTTTTCAAATGTTATATCCTCGTAGCATGAGAAAACTTTAGCACAGACATGACGCATCTGGCACAATAAACACAAGGATCATTTGAGCAAAAAAGAAAAGCAAAACCAAACGCAATCTCCACTCCTCCCCAAAGCATGCACACAAATGCAGTGATTGACACAGTCATGCATGCACATATATTCTCTCCTAGCCAAACCATAAAGAGGGAAACAGAGGTAGAAATATACAAAGATTACAGCAATTTAGCAAATCATTTGCATTAACTTTCTACAACAAAAACTACAGACAGAACTTGATTTAGGGATTGAGAATGATACTTTGGTCCTGCTGTCATCGTTGGACAGTTGGCTGCCGTGCAGAATTCAGTAAGAGTGCCATATAAAATATTCACTTGATTGAAGAAATCCACGGCTGTAGAAAAAGAATATAAATGAAAAGATCAAATAAAACTGCGGAAGCTCAAAAAATCATTTTCCTTTACAACAAACCACAGATATTTACTTCTCAACTCCTATAAATCGTTTGCATTCTGAAGTACAAAATGTAGAAATAAAAGGAGCAGTGAACTATGGCACGTATTAAGAGAATTACAATCAGTTGAAAGCAATCGTGTTCCTACATGAATCTTTCAGAAATTTGTACCAAGTATCGAAATCTCCAGAGAAGAGACACCCAAAAACATAAATTATTTAACTATATGAATTTGTCTAGAAATATAGTTTCACAGAATAAAATAAAACCTACAATTTGCGGAGTGTCTTACTATTCACAGCGAGCCACTCATTGATATCTTCTCCAGGAGGCAATCGCACAGCTTCCCTAAGGTTCCCACTACCCAAAGTAGCATCAATATGCCTTTGAAGTTGAGCACCCTGCAATTCGAATAACAGTTACATCCATCCATTCCTTTAACTATACGCATAATAACATGAAGAGAGAATGAGAGAGGCCACTAACCTTACTTCCTGAAGGAGCATTCTTCTTGGGCCGAAATGTCTTCTGGTTTCTTCAGTTAACGTAAGCCGATTCCAACAAAAAGAAAACAAAGAAAGATCAAATCCCAAATTTAACAATAAAACATAAATAAAAACGAAAAGATGATTAGCAATTCCTAAAATATCTAGTTTCAACAATGGTGACAGAAAAGAACCATTCATTTCATTGATCATCAATTCATCACTAGCCATTACACAGAACATGAGAACATTTAAAGTTAATCGTTATAATAAGAGAGATTGGAAATGGGAATGAGAGATAAACACTAATGGATTAAGAATCAAGTGCCCCACAAGAGGAAAAGGAAAGAAATACCTGCTGCCAAGACCAAAAAGACTCATAGTATGAATTTGTTTTCCTACCACACAATACAAAATGCAAGGCAGGGGAAAGAAATTAAGGTGATTGTTACAAGTATAGAAACAAAGACAGAGACATATATACATATGTTAAGTAACGACTGACTGGCAAATACATGGAATGAGTAATCTCTCACCGTCTTTGTTTCTACTCTGTCAAGCCAAATTGCCAAGGCTTAGGCTCACCTACTCTTTTCTTTTTCATTTGCCAACCCGCTTATCTGGCTGATCTACAAAAGGAAAAAGAATTTCCATAGGATTGATCACCGCTCTTGATTCAGGATAATCCAACGATATTTAAGGTGGTTTGATTTTCAATGAAATCGGAAAGAATAATAAAGAGTTCTTTAATGAAAGTTGAAGAAAAAAAATAAAAAAATCTTTGGTCTAGAAATATAAAAGAGACGAGAAACAGAAGGGTGGGTCCAGAAAATGACAAGCATCTAGCTGTCTAGATTTTGTCATTATGGATTGGGTCAAGCTTTGCTGGTGCTGGCGTTTCAGGATTAAAGACGGCTGTATATCTGTAGTTGTAACTTGTAATGGATTATTATTATTATTATTATTATTATTATCAACGTCATCAAATGGAGAAGACTGATTCAGGTTGGCGACTCCATCCATCCATCATCATGCGTTGAATGATAGTTGTCTTGTGACAATACAATGGTTTTCTTAACTGCATGGATGTCACCTTGCTCATTTATGAAAATAAATGAAATAAAATTATTAATAATAAAAAAATAAAAAATAAATATAAATTAAGATATTCAACCATATAAAATGAGATATTTATTATATTATATTTACTAAATTTATTTATTTAAATCAATAAAAAATAATAGAAATAGAAACGCAAATGAAACTAATTGAATAAACTCGCAACCTAAAAAATACATTACGCGAGACTGAACATATAAGAAATATTATTTAAAAATAAATATTTTTATTTTGAAAAATAAAGTTCATTTGTATAAATTAAAAAATATAGATGAATTAGAATAATATCTTTAAAAATCAAACAATTTTTAAAAAAACTTTTATAAAAAAAAGACATGCATAACCCGTGATCTAGGTCATGAGACTGATATAAACCTGTAGAAAAGAAATAGAAGATAATCACAAAATCAATATTAAAAAAAAGTAATGTAGAATGATAATATTGTAAAAGAAAATAAGAAAAGAAGAAGAAGATGTTGAACGACATTAACTTTTTAAACTCGTAATCCGAGTCATTAGATCGGAAGCGCTACAAATGAAAAAAATACGAATCTAAATCCCTAACAAATCAAATGTTGAAAGATAAAATCAGGAAAAAAATCAATTACAAAAAAGAATCTAAGAAAAAAAATCTTAATTAAAAGAATAAGGGTGAAAATAAAAATAATAATTAGAGGGCAAACAAAATTTTTTGATTGGAGGGTTAAATTGAATTGAAAAATAGCTTTAACAAAAGAAAAAAAAACAAATCAAAAGAATTAGGGTAAAATTAGAAAAAAATAAAACAACATAAACTTTGATTGAATGATGAAATTGAATGTCAATAAAACTTAATAAAAAGGCCAAGGAAATAAATTAAGAATCAAAAGAATAAGGATTAAAATGAAAAAAAATAAAGAATTTCAATTGAAGGACTAAATTGAAAACAAACAAAACTTTTGTAAAAGGAATAAGAACGAAATAAGAAATTAAAAGAATGATGACTGAAATTGAAAAAGCAAAAACAAAGAACTTTAATTGAAGGATGATATTAAAATCCAATAAAACTTTAACAAAAAAGCAAAGGAAATAAATTTTTATGGTTTGCCGCAAATCTTGATTTAGAAACACATAAAGTTTGGTCACTTGTTTTATATCTAAGAAAAATCTTGATTTTTAAGGTTTCTTGGAGATAAATCTTAATTTGGGATATTTTAGGTTTTCTTAAAAAAAGGTTGTTTTTGCATCAATGTTTTTTTTTTAGTTTCAACCACCATATATACAAAAAATAAAAATAAAAATTGAAGGTTCTATTATTATTTTGAATTATTTAATCTTATTTCATTAGTTTCTTAATTTTCAGTCCTTTTTTTTCATGTCATTCATATCTCACATGAATTTGTATTGATACTCGTGTTTTTGTATTTGTAATTTTATATTGATAGTTTTCAATCTTTATTGCTTCTTGATTTTTTACATTATTTGATTTCATTGTTAATATATTAATCTTTAATTTTTTGTGAAGTAGTTCCTTAAATAACTAAAATCTTAAGAATTGAGTGGTGAAAGGTGAATGTGAGTATATTAAAGTGAAAAGTCAAAAATTTATCTGAAATACGAGAGAAATGACGTCCATTGAGTATAAGTACGTGAGGGGGTATGTGAATACATACACACATGAGTTAGTATCAATATACATATTGATACCAACTTAATTTTCAGCTCTTAATAATATCAACTAAGAGTGAATCATCACTACCAAAAGATAGAAAATATGAATACACACACACATGAGTTAGTATCAATATATATATTGATACCAACTTAATTTTCATCTCTTGATAATATCAACTAAGAGTGAATCATCACTACCAAAAGATAGAAATAATCTTAAATGAGGTTATTTGGCCATATAACGACAATTGGAGTTAAGAAATATAAGATTTGTCGAGGTAATAAGTGAGATGGATAGTTTGAGAACCAAGGTGGCTAGTATTCGAGATGGGCCAGACTATATAATTTTGGAAGGAAAAAAGTCTGCAAGATGAGCTAATTCATCTCCAAAAGAATCTATAGCCAAAAATACTAATGAGGAGGCCAAAGATTTTAATGATAACCATAGTGGTAGGTTTTGGCCACATAAAAACCAAAGGCCTAGGGAAATTCAACCACTTGAGTAATTCAGCCATAGGAGATTTTAGAATGGTTTGGATAGAGATTTAGGTAGTATTAAAATGAAGATTCTGGTTTTTTAAGGAATAATCAATTCAAAAGCTTATTTAGAGTGAAAAAAAATGGAGTTGACCTTTTATTGTCACCATTATTTTGAGGTAAACAAAGTGAAACTTCATGCTATTGAGTTTACTGACTATGCCATTATTTAATAGGATTAACTTGTTTTAGGAATGAGGAATAAAAAGAGACCTATACATCCAAAGATGGATCCCTAGATGGTCTCCTTTTCCTTTCATTTTATGGATCCCAAGATAATCCCTTTTCCTTTCATTAAGATTGATCCCTAATGATCATTCCTTTCATTATCAGATGAATCCCAAGATGATCCCTTCTTATTTGTGTGGACCTCGATATAGTCCTTTCATTTAATTGGTTTAAATTGTTTCAAGGTCGAGTCACCTCTCAATTCGACCAAGATTCCAAAAATCCCCCAACACAGTCTTTTAGATTTAAGTGGTTTTTCAAATGTTTTTCACCAACACCGGCTTTTCTTTATAAGCTTAGTACATAAATCCTTTTACAAGACTTTGTGCCGTAAGTATTGCAAAGAGAAGGTAACTGTCATAAACTGATTTGACCATCTTTTTCAAAATATTCTCCCAAAATTCGAAAAGAGCAAGAGATTCAGAAAACATGTTTTTAATGCATTTCAACTATTCACATGTTTTTTTTAATAATTTCTAATTATTTTTCCTTGTTGATATTTTCTGAAAAAATCAAATTCAAAGAAATATATCACCCATCCAAATTATTTTTGGAAGAACCATTGTCAGAATAGTACAAGTTTTCTTTTAAGTCTTTTTTTTGTAAAATTCCATATAAAATTTGTTTCTATCTTGTATAGGGGTTTAGTCTATCTCTTCTTATACCTTGATTCAATAATAAACTTTGTATAAGAGCCATAAAAAAAATGTTACAATACACATTTAAGGAGTTAGCAAAGCAATAACAAGAATTTTTTTAAAAATAGATTAAGAAGTTTAAAATATCTCAAAACTCGAGAAGATTATAACAAAATAGATATTACTAGGTGTGGACCTGAGCTACACCGCGGGGCCATATTATTTTTTTAATGTAAAATGATGTTTAGATATTGCAAATGCATTTTAAAAAGGGAAGAAAAACCCTCATAGACTTGACTCGGTTAAATAAGTTGGCTTTATTTTAATTAAATGATAAAAAATAAAAAATAACTGCAGATGGACCAAATCTTTTAAAAAAGTGATCGT
>Ga0307517_10004086_pt1 | contig 22525 bp, 16 predicted proteins | sample 23_EM_MG_FD_194515 | JGI IMG/M metagenome (GOLD analysis project Ga0307517, IMG submission 194515) | Populus trichocarpa ectomycorrhiza microbial communities from riparian zone in the Pacific Northwest, United States - 23_EM | ecosystem: Host-associated > Plants > Roots > Unclassified | place... | reverse complement strand
TATTTGGGTATGTTTGACAAAAAAAAATCATTTTCCTTTTAAATGAAGTTGCCAAAATAGGCCTAAAGGTGTGTTTGTCAAACACATCCTTAAACCAAAAAAACTTTATCAAAATACTTGCCAAACAAGACCTAACTTCATTGACCCGAAACCAAACCAATCGAGTTGACCTAAAATCAATGGTTTGACCATGAAGCAAACCTAAAATTTTGGTTTAACCCGAAAACAATTCCAAAACAAAGTAAATATCCAAAAACATATTCAACTAAAAAAAATGAAAAAATATAAAATTTCTTGACAAAAACAGATCATATACACACAAAATGAACACAATGAATGTTTTTCGTGAACCCAGAAAACATAATTCTCACCATTGACCAAATATAGCAAAACCAGGGGTACAAAGAGATTATAGATCATGCAAGGGTTAATAATCTAGCACTTATTCACTTCGATTATTACTTAGACATCATGACTTGGTTAGGGAGGGTTTCGGTTTAAAACCAAAACTCTAAGATTATAATCATGAACAACATGTTATTGAGGCAAAAGAAACTTAGATTACTGGATAATGAGGTTATGTGAAGTGGCTAGTGCCAAGAAATTGATCAAAACTGATCCAAATCATGTAGCTAAGACATTGTTTTTCCCATGAACATTGCCTAAAAAACAAATGCAGAAACCCAGAAAACTCAATACGACATATATGTAACTAGACCCCTATAAAATGCACTAAGAGCCCAAAGAACATACTAAACTTAGCAACCAAAGCTTAAGCATGCTCAAAACAACTTATTTTAACCATTAAACACAACAAGAAACAAGGAATCAAAGGCAAAACAACAAGCATAGCCTATGTCCTATAGTAAGCCAAAAACATATTCCAATAGTGTTTCATAGGTTGTTTTTCACATTGTTAACCATAAACAAACATTCATTTGGCTTAGGCAAACCTAACTAACCACTAACAATGGTCTAAGAATATCATAAACAAACAACAACCAAACCTTCAACATGTACTGCTATAAAAACTTCATTGATTGCCTTGAACAATTAAAACATGCTAAAAATGTATCTCAACCTAATATTTATCACCTCAAAGACAAAACTAAATATCTAAACTAAACTTTGAACAACACTTAAACACACATATGCATAATAAAACATGATATGGTTAAACATAAAAAGCAAACACCCATTTGCATTTAAACTAACAAAAAGCTTTAAGAAAAGGCATAAAGGACACCCAATGCAGAAGATAACAATGAAAACATAATGGAAAGGGAAGGGCTATGCTCATTAAGCTACATCCCCTCATAAAAGTTGAAAACTTACCTTATCTAAAGATGTTGCCTCCTAGGAATCTTTCCTTAAGTGATGGTGAGTGTGGCCATGTAGTTGTATGTCTGAGGGTAAGTGAAGAGCTTGGTGACAATAGTGAGGATGTGTGGGTTCAAAGGGTAACCACTTTTTTGCTTTTTTTTTTCTTTCCTCTCTTTTTTTATATGGCTTTTTGCCTCTACTTTTTAAACTTCATTGGGATCCTTTTTTGGGGATATCACCTGGACCATTCTCTTTCATTAATGTGCAAGAATCAATCTCGGCAATCCATTAAGGTTGAGGCATGGGTTTTGGCTTCTTATAGTAATGCCTTCAAGGTTGTGAAAAAGCTTTTATTTTGTCTATGTAAGAGTACAACATGCAAGGTGTGAAGGGCATGTTCGTTGTCTTGTTCGAGGAAGAGATGATGGTGATTTTGGACTTAGAAGATGGTAACAAAGCCAGCCTTCTTTGGGCTTTTAGGGAGGAAGAAAATCTATAGTAGATTGTCTAACACCTTTTTTATTTTTTTATTTTTGAACTTATCAAGACAACATTGATTTTAACCAAAATCAAACATTTTGGCCAACACACACCGTTTCATTTAAATGAAACGACACCGTTTTAATAGCCCTTGGTCAATTAAATTTCTAAAATTAGGATTTGATCAAAAGTCAAATTAGTTCCTGATCTCTTGACTTCTTTTAATTGCACTCGTAATTACTTTATAACTTTCAATTTTGTGTAATTTCACCCTTGCCAAACTCAAACTCCGACGCTGAAGTTCAATGTCTTTTTCATTTTGGTCCTTGGTTTATGATTTATGCAAATTGATCCCTAATTGACCATTTAACTTTTAATTTTCTTCAATTCAGCCCCTCGATTTCACTGAATTCAATCTCTAGAGTTTTATGTGTTTTACAAGTTGGTCCTTGATTCTAAATTTCTTTAATTTGGCTCTTAATTGATCCTCAAACTTTGATTTTCTTGCAATTTCATCCTTGATTTCACCCAATTGAGTTTGGAAAAATTAAATTTGGTCATTTAAAATTCTAATAGTTTTAATTAAGCTTCCAAACTTATTTTGTTTCACCAATTAAATCCCTATTAAAATGAATTTGACCCATTAAAAGTCTGATTAAGTCCTTGCACTTAATTAATTCTTTTAATTTGACTCAAATTAATTCTTAAACTTAATTAATTCTTTAATTGGGCCAATGATTAAATCAAATTGGCCTGTTGAAAGTCTAATTAAGTCCTCAATCTTAATTTTTATGCAGATTCATCCAATAATCCTTTAGTTTGATCTTGAATCTGCATTGTCCTTCAAGCTTGGGTATAATGGAGGTACAATTGGGCTTCCAGTTTTGTCCAAAACTCTAGTTTGGTTCCTCCATGTATTTGGAATTTCTCTCAACCTATTCTTGTCAAGTTGCCGGTTTTTTTCACTTTTCACTTTTCATTTTTGTTTCTTTTTATTTAAAAAAAATGAAAATTTTGAGGGAAACTCAAAATTAGGTTATGATAATAATAACCCCATCCTTAATTAATAGAACTCATCACTATATCATTAAAAAGAAATAAAAGGTGAGAAATCCAAACATATAGAATTAAAAGTGACATACTCAAATAAATTTTAATTGAAGATTGGTTAGTGTATATGCCAAATTTCTCCATTTTAATATATATCTAAATTTTAACATTATATTAGCCCTTCGATACAATAAAAAAAAAAAATTTAAATGGACAACTAATCATGTAAAATTAAGAATTTCCATCAAAATATTATAATTGTTTTTATTATACTAGTTTTAAATAAAAAAAATTTAAATGTAAAGAAAATGTCAGGAAATTTTTGGTGTTGTTATTAAGAATGAATCATCAAATCAATTTTTAAATTTTCTAACCTAATTTCATGTCTAACTTTGAGGTGACCATGTAGAAATTATCCCTAACATATTCCAGCTAGTAACCTCTATTACAATAAATAAAGATGAAATATTTCAGAGGCTTATAAAGGCGGATAATGCATATCCTCCATCTCCACATCCATTGAGGCCTCCTGATCTTAATACTCGTCTCTTTTTTAATAGGCAGTGACCTCTAATAGAAGAAGAAGTGGGGACCTCTAATGTGATCTTTTCCATGATCAATTTCTATGAAGTAATGGTAAAAGTAAAATAAAAGTAAGAGAATGAAGCTCCATCGGCTTCCCCTCCACTTCTATATTCAAATTAATTGAGTGTTTTTGCCCATCTTCAGCTAGTTTCTATATATATATATATATAAAGGTCCTGGAAATGGAGACAGTATCAGAGTAAGGATACTTGTAGTTGTCATCCTGGAGAAGGGATTTTTTTTTTATTAAAAAAAAATAGAATTTGAAAGATGGAAGGCAGTGAAAGCGAGGCAGTGTTCGAATCCCTAAATCTGAACCCCCAACTTTTCATCAACGAAACCCTAAACACCGTCGACGATTTGCTGGACGACGCTTTCCATTTCTTCCACCAGTCAGTACCATTTCCGTTTCTCTTTCTTTTCTCTAATCATGTTACTAATTATTCTTGTTTTTTTGCCACCCCACAGGGAAGCATCAACCCTTTTGAAAACTGACGGCACTAGTAGATCCCAATTTATAAGCGAGGTATTTTTTTCTTGTTTTTTTTCCTCTCTTAATTTATTGGATCTGAGGTTAATTATTAGCCTGATGTTATTTGAATTTCATAAAAAAGGGAATTGCTTACGTCCGCGATATGATACAATCGGACTTGGATACGCGGTTGGGTATGTGGGAGAAGTACTGTCTTCACCATGTTTTTGCGGTTCCTGCGGGTTTCTCTTTACCTCAAACTGTATGTTCTCTCTTAACCAATCCTTGCAGCTCTTCATTCCTCATAATATTTGTCTTGGTTTCTTTTTTCGCTTTCCACGATCGCCAACCTTTCATGGATTTTAAGTTTCTGTTGTGTCAACTTTCCATTTATTGGATTGCGCTGCAAGGTTTCTAGTCATATACCCCATTTCAACACTTGTCAGTTCCAAAGGATATTGTCGGGTAAGGCGCGGTTAAATAGATACTTGGTCAACAGCTTAATTGGCTGAATAGAATTTAGCCTAGTGTACATAGTCTTAAAAGGCACAGGGGAATGTTCATCAACTGGACATGATGAGGAACAATGACAAGGAATGGGATGCATATTTTCAGAAAGATGGAAGGTGCTATTGATCAGTTTTTTAACGATCCGCTTCTGCGTTTCTTCTTGTATTTCCTTGTCATAATCTCTTTCTCTTGTTTAGGGCAATGATAATCGCGTTTACCTGGTGATCTAGTTGGATCTGACATCTGTTGTAATGTTGTTTCTGGAAGGAATCACCAGCTGAAACTTTCACGTGTCAAGATTTGCTTTCTGATCCTGATCTGGATGCACAGTTGGATATCTTGAGGAACAGGCTTACTATGGTAAGAACAACTTGTTGTAGAGCAAAAACTTCCATCCGTGCGTGGTTTCCTGTTCTGTTTATTTTCTAGATTGTTTTTGTTATGTAAATATATTCTACAGGTAGGAAAGGAGTCTTCTGAGCTGAATCATGAGCTCCAAGCCTTGGAAAGGCAATCCGCTTCAAGTGATCATTGTGCAGAACTTGTCAGTGAGGCCCTGCTATTATATGACCAAGCCTCCACGCAAGACATGTATCAAGGTAACTGTTGAAGCCTTAACTATGTGGGTGATTACATGTTTACAATGCTTTGACATTTTCAGAAAGCAAGTTTTTGTTTGAGGTGGACCTTTCCAGTTTTCTGTTACTTGGTTTTGTTTGCTCATAGCAGTCGTTATTGTTGGCAACAATCTCCACTGTTTTGTAACAGAACACTGTTGTCAATTTTGTTTCCCATTTCTGTGTCACCTCCATGTATGCCTAAGGTACTGTTGCTTCCAACATTTTACGTAAACCAAAGCCCTTAAATAGCACACTGATATTCCGAATATCATGAGCTGTGCTTCATGTTCTAGGAGGTTTAGTGTTATGCACACACTTTCTAACTTTTTGAGTCTTTAGAATATTCAGTACTGCTGTTTTATTTTTCCCTTGATTTTATTTTTTCCTGTAAATTATGTTTAACCAGCTTGAAGTCTTTTAAAAATGTATTTGGAACCAACACAGAATTGGTTGCAGAGGGGTTTTGCTTGTAAATCCTTGAAAGTTTATGTAGTTCTGCAACTCTGGCTTGTGAAGAAGTTTTCCCTGATATAGTGCTCTTTAGAATAAATGCCTCTTTTTTCTTCTTTTTTCCCCTTTCCCTTGTAGTGTATTGCAACGTGCTAGGAGGCTAGACCTTGTGAATGTGCTTTATCTTGTGCTATCAGCAACTTCAAAGCCACTAATGAAGAACTTCGTATATGGATGCAAGGATTTATGACAGCTCTTAGTTGATCATATAATTATTTTTAAACTCAGCTCATTTAGCTGTTTATATCCCTGAAATTCCTCATAGGACAAATTATTTTGTAATTTTTATTAGTTCTGCAATTTGCTATTGACAATTGCTTCTCGCAGATATGCTGTCAACCATGTCCGAACTTCATGAAAAAATGGAGAAGCTGAGGACCAGAAAGGTGGAAAACTTAGAATGCATTAGAGCAAAGAGGATTAACGATCCGAACAGAGATTTATTGGCATCAAATTACAGGAAGGGTAAACTTAACTAGCAACAATTTGTTGTTTGGTGCTTGGCAAGCTTGATATGATTGCATTATGAATTAAAAGTTTGCGTTTCCTGATACTTCCTTTTGTTTTCTAGGTCTCCCAAATGCAACAGTGGAGGATATTCAAGAATTTATGGCTGATTTAAAGCATATGTGATCCGAGCTTCATATGATGTCAATCAGTCTTGCAACTGTGCTGTGTACCGGTGATGCTAACATGATCCGATCCTCAATAATAACCTGTAGTTATTTCTCTTCCCATGTATCTACTCGGCTGGCCTGGAGATGTGCTCTAATTAGATTTAGACAAAATGGGATCAAGGAGGCCTTGTGTTTGTCTCTGAATGGAAATTGGTAGTGGAAATGTCTTAGCCAGAGACTGTAATGCCTTCAACCAAGCCCCCACCCCACTACAACCAGTTTGTTGTCTGTCAGTAATTCAATGATATGAAGATTCCAATTCGTACAATCCAACGTCCCAAGTTGGGGATCTGATTTGTGAACTATCAACTCGAGCCTTTTCTATTTGATTTCTCAATTAGACGTTATAATATATACCAATAACGACTATTTGATTTCTCAATTAGGAAAAATTACTTCGATAGTTTCCTTAACTTTACACTTTATTTTGAAAATATCTTCCCCTGAAAGCAACTCTTCGGGTCCAAGAGTTAAACCATTGTTGAGTGCAGACCGTATGTTCCGTCCATAGTATTACTATTATTAGTGTCATCAATAGGCGGAGGAAGGCACAGGCAACTTGGCCCCCTAACTTTGTCTTCTTTGCGTTTTGTTCTTAATTTGTAGCTTTTTTGGAGTTGGAGTTCCATTATTAATGACTGTAAGTTTAAGCTTGTCGGAACTGGAGAGGCGAAGGGAAACTGGAAGGGGTCCTGGAGGGCGGGTGTGATCATCTGGCCAATAGGCTGTGTCTTTCCTTTACTATGTATTTCTTTCCTCTACTTGTTTCAGTTTCTTTAGCTACTGGTTGAAGGAATCGGTGATTAGCATATGATCCTTCTTTTATATTTAGACAAGAGGGGTTTTAGCTGACTTTGTTGATCTTGATTTCTTTCAAGCCACCTTGAGAACAAGATTTTGTGGCACAATCTCAGTGCAAAACACTTGTGGTTTCCCGTTTCAAATCCCCGACAATTTTTAGTGCTGCTACTCACAACGTGGAATGGAGTTGTTTGAGGGGAGATTATTTGATTAACTCAATTTCAGATGGCATGGCTTCAAGCCCCTTTTGCATCGTTTCAAATAAAAACTAAACATGAGAGATAATCGAGCATTCGCTAACACCCACAAATAATATGAATATTACTTCTTTCTGAACTGTAACCCTCCTTCTTAAGAGCACAAATAGTAGAGCGCCATGAACTTATGAACAACAAGCCTATACAGTATTATATAGCGGTGAGAACTGGAGTGAACAAAGAGTACATGTGGTGAGACTAACATCTGCTTTGCCTAAAAAATCATTTTCTGGAGGTCATACTGCTGAACAGAAGCACACCTAAGCCCCCAATTGCTAAAGTTAAAATAAGCGGAAAGGCGATGGAATCAATGTCGACTGTACTGTTTATAGTATCTGCACGAGACCTCTCTCCCCGGTGTTCATGCAGAAGATTGGTTAGATTATCTAATTGGTGCATTATTTGACGCTGTCCCCGTGCGATTAGAAGAACCTGTTCAGGCCATGGCTTCAACAATCAAACAAAACAGTTTTCAAAGGAAAATAGAACAGGGAGTTAAATGTGTGGTGGCAATCAAAGCAGATTCATATGGAAGCAATGCTGAGGTTGACTCGCACCATTTCTGAACACGCTACTGCTGATCGATTGTAAGTCACTTTGACAACATAATCCCAAACAGATCAAATCCTTATAAACCTACTCCCCATTATGTCAACTGCTATTCCAATTCTCAAGCATGAAGAGGGAGAGCTAAAGACGCTTAATACACCTCTAATCCAAGGAATTTTGTCTATCAATTTCTTTAGCAAAGAGTGTTGTTAACATGGTAATTAGAAAATCGAAAACATATTGAGTTTTAATCTCGAAAATTGCCAGAAGGTATAATTTATATCCAGTTAAATCCATGTAAATCATCAACTAGTCGTCCTAGCACACAAGGATTGTTTCACTTCACTATTTCCTTGATGTAGTTTTCCGAGCACACAAGGATAGTTCCTCCTCACTACTCCTAACAAAAAAATTACACGTTTTCTGTTATGTTTAAGACGGTTTACAAAACTTGATTCCAACAGTATACGATACAAACACTACTATTCTAGCCTATCCTGTTCAAATGAAAATAATGTCACTTTGCTAAGTTGTTCCACTATTTCTAACAAGTGAGAATTTTACACCTATTTTCTTTGTTGTTTCAACAAATTTCAAGAACTTGAACCCAAAAGTAAAACATAAAAAACTTACTATTGTAGCATATTTTGCTCAAAAGAAAAGATGGAGAAATATCTACTGTAGTTCTATTGAACAAGGTTGTTCCATATTCATGAATATCATGTAGAAATTAGCCTTGCACACATCCACCATATTATGGTTAACCTCGTGATTTTACTCTCTTTTTCATGCCAAAAACTCTAAGAGATAAAGTTGCGGTACCTCTTCCATTAGTGGAGACTCCCTACTTAACTGGGAAGAAGATGAAGAATTTGGCAGTATCGATCCAGTTAGCGAGCCATTTCCCAAGCCAGTAACAAATAGAGAAGTTGGTCCAGATCCATTGCAGGGTTCGCCCTGCAAAGCCAAATTTTGTTGGCTAGCTGAAACTTTTCTGGTGGAAAACTTGGAATTGAGCTCCTCGATGCGAGATGTAAACTCATCCATCCTCTCATTCAGTGTGGAAATTTGCTCAGAGAGTTGAGTAATGACACCCTGAAACATTCCAGAAGATAAAATTATGATTAAAATAAAAATAAAAGTTACATTCAGAAGGGATGCAGGTAATGAAAACAGAAAAACTATGAGAGAAAAAAGGCAACCATTCTAGTCAGAAAAAATCAAAAGAACGAACAAGAGTGCATTCTCTAGCAAGTTGGATCTGACTGGCAAGAATTGTTTTTCCACGAACCATCACAAACCCATATAAGAGGAAGAACAATTAACTAGAACTAGGGAACATACTACCTAAAAGAAGTTTAAGAACTTAAAACAATCATCTTCCTATGTTCTAGATAATGAATAACAGAAAGTTCAACACTGATATTTTCTCAATTATGTCAACAGCTGAATAACTGCTGAGAATGCCGAGGAAATAGACCATTATAATGCCTTTTATCTAGATGCCTCTGATGCCAGGAATATACTCACCTGGTTGGCAACTGCAGCAGGTGACTCTACAGTTCTTCCATCAAATCTTCTATTATTAACAGCAAGTCTTGTCAGCTTGGACAGATTCTTCTCCCGTTGATTTGAATATGTGAGTGACAAACTGCTGCACATTATGTATTGTCAGATGAACCATGTTAGTTTCATAGATTGCTAGTATTAGCCTAATAAAAGCATTGCAGATATGGCTTCCATTTCCACAATTTTGAAATTAGGACTCTTGATTACTCTGTGAGTGAGAGTGTGTGAAATAAACAGTTGAATTTCCAAACATGTACAGTTCAATTGAAAGTCGAGTGATATTTCATTCTCAAGCAATCATCCGATCAAGGAACAAGATTAATACCCAAATAGACGCCTACCTATTTGATATTCCTATCTTTCCTTTTGGTTTATTTATTTATTTTGTTCCTTTAACTGTCTTCTTGTTTAGGAGGGAAGATAAATCAAACCATGTGCTAGAAGTAGAGAATACCGGCCCAGATACTTATTTCTCCTGTCTGCAGAAGCTCTGGAAAGGGCTTCTTTAGGGCTTGAAACCAAATCATCGTCGATGCTGAGCTTTGTCTTCAAATCATCTGGCAATGCCTGCAGATTGATCAGATAAGGATTGTGCGCAACTCGGGAATATATTTCCAGCTGAAAGAATCATACCATGACATCATTCACAAGCTTCTCTAGCTGAATCTGTTCTATGTATGTGCGAGGAACATATGAGCCATCCAAGCCTAGCTGCTCCGCAACATATTTAACGTACAAACGCTCTTTACCTTGCACCTTCCCATGAACAACATGGATTTAATTAGATCCAAGCTTTGCAAAATTTAGCCAATAAGCTAATAATAATGGATTGTATGCTAGAAAGGTAAAACCTCCATCTCTAAAGAAACATAACAAATGAGTTGTTATTGTCTATCCGATGCACAAAATCTACAGCATTTTATTGCCAAAGAAAACGTGATGAGTAAGCGTTGGTTATCTTAGATTGAAATAACTGAAAATAGAGAAAGGAGAAGGAGAAAAGAAAGAGAGAAAGATGAAAGAAGAGGAAAGAGATAGACATGTTGTATGTCTTACTGTGTAGACCCACACACACTATAGAGTATGTAAGCAATTACATAAATACCTTGATAATACCCCCATCAAGATGGTGCATAAATGTCTTTGATGCCCATCTTGCAGGAAATTGAGTGAAACATCCTACTACAAAAACCCTTAGTAAAAATATAAGCTATTTGATTTCAAAGTTTACAAAAGGTATACAAATTGTCCCATCATCATTTATTTTCTTCTTGATAAAGTACTTATAAATCTCAATATGCTTTGTCTTGTCATGTTCAACTAGATTATGAGCAATATTAATGGCAGCTTTGTTATCACAAAACAAAGAAACAAGATTATCACTTGTTATTCTCAGTTTCTCCATCAGATTTTTAAGCTAAAACAATTCACAGACTCCATGTGTCATAGCCCTATATTCAGCCTCTGCACTAAACCTTGCCACCGTTGTTTGTTTCTTACTTCTCCAAACTAGATTACCACCAATAAAAATGTAATATCTAGATGTAGACTTTTTATCATTTGGAAATCTAGTCTAGTAAACTTCAATAAGGACTTCCATCATCAAATGACCATTATTAGAAAATAACAATCCTTTTCCAGGAGCTGACTTCAAATATCTAAGAATGCGATATTCAATATTTAGATGAGGTGAGCGAGGATTATGCATAAATTGACTAACCACATTGACTAAATAGCTATGTTTGGACGAGTATGGGAGAGAGAAATCAACCTCCCAACTAATCTTTGATATCTCCCTCTGTCCACTAGCACACCTATACAACCTTTGTGGTGATGGTTGGTTTCCATAAGAGAATCAATAGGTTTGCATCCCAACATTTTAGTCTCTGTAAGTATGTAAGTAAATAAAGGATATACTTTCTTTGAGAAATGAAGAAGCCCTTATTTGATCAAGCAAGTTCAATTCTCAAGAACTATCATAATTTTCCCTTAATCTCAAACCTCTGGGCAAGATAAACCTTCAACAAGGTGATTTCTTCATAATCATTTCTTGTCACCACAATATCATCAAACATATACAATGAGAGTCGTGGTCTTACCATTGCAATGTTTAATGAACCAAGTGTGATCTGCGTTACTTTGTTTGTCCCAAAACTAACTACAATTTTGCTAAATTTATCAAACCAAGCTCGTGGAGGTTGTTTTAACCCATAAAAGGCTTTCTTCAATTTACAAACTTTTCTCTGTCCTTTTGCAAGCAAAACCAAGGGTACCTCCATGTAAACTTCTTCTTCCAAATCTTCATGCAAAAAAGGCACTCCTTACATCTAATTGTTGTAAATCCCAACCCAAATTTACAGCATAAGATAAAAGGACCCGTATAGTGATCATTTTTGCTATTGGAGCAAATGTTTCCGGATAATCAATGCCAAAGGTTTGAGTGAAGCCTTTTACCACCAGTCTTGCTTTGAGCCCATCAAGTTTTTGTTTAACAACAAAAACCTACTTACATCCTAATGTTTCTTCTCAGTAGGAAAAGTGGTAGGCTTCCATGTGTCATTCTTTGCCAACACATTCATTTCCTCCACCATAGATGTTTTTCAATTTGGTTCCCCTAAAGCTTCCTTCCAAGCATGTCTAACTAATGTAGAAAACAAAGAACATTTAAAGGCTCTAAACGAAGAAGATAAAAGAGTCATAAAAATAAAATTACATATAGGATACTTAATACAATTTTGAAGGAAGATCATCAGCATCAAAACTATGAACAAAAAACTCAGAAATGGTGATAGGAGGTATACCAAAATGAGAAGATTGCGACATTGAATCGAAGGTTGGCTATTGACTTGGTCGAGTATGCAAAATAGCTTTATCTATTGGCTTCCTCCGAGAGTAAGTCAAAATCTTCTTCTCCCCATCTTTTGAGATATTATATCTTTCTTCTCCTTCTTTACTTCTAGTCCCCACCTCTTTCTCCTCATCTATAGAATTATCTTTTTCTTTCTCCCCCCTCACTTCCATTTTCTAAATCAAATTTAGAAGTCTATGAAGAAGACAAGGACAAAGTCAGATTTTCCTTTATACCACTCCCCCCTGAAGAGATGACTCGGTGAAATAGGCCTCACTTTCATAAAATGTCAAATTCATATTAACAAATGTTTTTCTGCTAGGAGGATGATAACATTTATAACTTTTTTAAGTGGCAGATTAACCAATAAATACACATTTTAGAGCTTTAGATTCTAATTTTCCAACTGTTTGTCGATGATCTCGAACAAAACATACACAACCAAACACATTAGGAGGAACTACAAAAGAGCAAATGTCTCTAGATAATCAATGCCAAAGGCGTAATGCTTCTCTTATTAATAGATGAATATGTAACACGTGTATGCTTTGCAAATTCACATACATCATATAATAAGTTCTTTCACATTATAGTGTTTGGACATGGTTGGAAAGATCCTATTTAAGGCTATAAAAGAACAATGCCCTAAACAATTATGCCCACTGATATAACTGTTGTTGAGCAGTCATTGAAGAATCAAGTTTCAGAGTATATCTAGCTATACTTGTCCCAACCAGATTAACAAAATCCACATTCAATAGATACAAGTCATCTTCCACTTTACCATAGCTAATCACCTTCCTCGTCTTCTAAGTCCTTAAACACAAATTAATTTGAAAAGAATGAGACTTTACAATTTAAATCTTTTGTTATTTTACTAAAAGAAAACAAATTATTAGAAAAATGGGCAACATGAAGAATTGAAGACGAGAAAAGTAAGAGTGCATTAAACTAAACCTTTCTCGGAAACAAAACATAGAGTGGAATTATTTGCTCCTGAATAAGATAATAAGATAAAAAATGTTCGGAAGATCTAGTCACGTGATCATTTGCTCCTGAATCTATAACTCATGAACTAGAATCAGCTAGTGGAATTATTTAGAGCTATGACATTTATACTTGTATGAGCAAAGTTGGATGAGAAATTGGAGGGAGATTCAAGCTTGGTCATCAGATGTCTAATCCTCCTTAGAAAGAGTGGAAGAATTTTAGTCTCCACCCGAAGCTGTAATTTCAGTCACCACTAACATGTGAGCTTGTGATCGGATAGGCCAACCCTTTCTCCTCCATGTCCCCTGGTAGAACGTCCATAAAGTTTCTAGTAGGTTTCTCTAGTGTGTTTAGTACGCCTACAATAATCACATTTCAATTGCTCTTTGTCTGATATTCCTTGATCACTAAATCGAGTTTGTCCTTTATTATCCCATTTGGGAAAATGAACAATCATGGTTGATCCATGTGGAATTACATGTTGTAACATAACATTCCTCCTACTCTCTTTATTTTAAACATATGAGTATGTTTGTCTTAATGAAGGAAAATGATCCTTATCTTACCAAGAACCTAAACCCTAATTTGATCATACTCCATATTGAGTCCAGCAAAGAAGTCATAAACTCTTTCTTTATCCACTAACTTCTGAAATTTAGCTGCATCATTTGGACAATCAACTTGAAAATCTTGATAGAAATTCAACTTCTGCCATAAACTGTTGAGTTCTGCAAAATATTAAGCTATAATCATCCCACCCTGTTTGGTCTCATGTATCTTATTACGTAGCTCAAAAACTTAGGTATCATTACCAAGTTAAGAGTATGTCTGATTAGCAACACTCTACATTTTCTACGCAGAATCAAGGAGTAGATAACCACAAGCAATAGAAGGCTCCATGGAGTTAATGTGCCAAGACATAACTAATGAGCTTTCCGAATACCATCGATTAAGTGATGGGTCAGTTGTTGCTAGCCTTACTTGTTCTTCTGTGATATAATCATACAATCCTCGGGCTTTGATAAATAATAGGCATGAATGCGACCAAACACAAGATAATTGATTCCATCTAATTTAACAGGACTGATATGAAATGAGGGATTATCACCAAAAGCTCTAACTCGACTTCCATTACTCTTGCTAATATCATTTTTCAAGTTCCCCCTGAACTTACTTCTATCATGTTTAAAACTAGTACAATTGAACCAAAATCAATCTCAACTCTACAAGAGACTACTTGACTTTTGCTAATCCTTAAAAACCAAGACAAACTCAGTTAAGCATGACAAAATTGGTCTGAATGCCCTTTCCATAGGGTTTCCGTTCATTATAAAGAGAAGTTTTACATAATTAATGGCAGATTTCCAGCACCTAAATGCTATACAAGGTAAGTAAACATCCCTAAAATAGTACAAATCAAATCCCTAAATTATCTCCATAACAAAGCATATCTTCAAAAATGCCAAATATCTTGATCAAAACAATCCTTAAAAGTGGATACCTTTCTATCAAGCAATCTCTCTACAAGTTAGCAAAGTAAATGACATCATTTTTGTTGAAACCATATGGCTTTTGTTGCTGGGTAAAAGAGCTTTCAAAAACAGGAAAAGGAACCATATGGCTTTTGTTGCTGGGTAAAAGAGCTTTCAAAAACAGGAAAAGGCACATCATCTGACATCAACACGATGTCATCACTAATGTCAGCATAAGGTTGACTTTTGTTAGTGTTCTTAGTGCTCTGATACCACCACGTTGGTTTTCTTATATTGAAATAACTGAAAATGGAGAAAGGAGGAGAAGAGGAAGAAGAAAGGATGAGGAGAAAGAAATGATAGAAGAGGAAAGAGATAAAAGTGTTGTGTGTCCTTACTGTGTAGACCCACAATATAGACATATATAGAGTATGTAAGCAATTACACAAATACCCTGGTAATAGTTAGGCGATGGGGTAATGCGGTCAGTTGATCAACACAACTATTTTAATAGCGGCAGTTGGCTTGGATTTTCAACTGGCTAGAAAGTTGAAACTCAAATGAGCGAATTATGTTAAAAAGCATAGTTAAGCCAAGTTATGAGATAAGTTGGAGAGATTAGAACAGAAAACTATTGAGAAAAGAGATACTAACTGAAACGCAGGCAAGATCATGAAAGCAAAACAACAATAGAAAAGCTAATAATTGAATCACAGCACAAATAGACAGAGTGTTCATCCATGTCAAAAAGTGGAAATATAGAACAGAATGCAATAAAAGGAGAACAGCATGTAGTACCTGAACATAATGGCGATTAAGTTGTTCTAGCCAGTCAGTTTTGATGGAAACCCTATCATCACAGAAGATATGACTGCTTCTTTTCAGGATGGTTGCAATTGTGTACCCCAATGCCATCAACCCTCCAAGAAGACGTACGCTAACCTCAAAGGTTATCCTAGGTGAGATTATAAATGGACTATCTGTAACCCATTCCTGAAACAGAAGCATAAAGGTTAGAAACCCAAACTTCTTAGCACCCTTAGTATCCACAAACTATTCAGCAAAAATCTTAATAATGAAATTAGGCAAGTGAACAAGTTTAATTGAGCAATAAAAAAGCAAAGCATTTCTATCATATACAGGTATATCTCTTTTCAGAGGTGTATCTGCACTTGTTATTTAATTTTAGTTTTGAAACAGCCACATGGGCTGTCTAAGATTTGTTGAAACTTTTTCTTCATATTACTACTTCCTAAGTGAAAGTGTTTCTCCATTTTCTTCTTGATGTATATCAGTCAAAACATACACAATCGCCTAATCATTGATTGTATGAAGAGTATTAATTTTCCTTTATTTGCAAAAGTTATATTATGGAAGACAGCACCATATTCTCTCAAATTACATTTGTTAAGACGAATGGCCCAAGTCAAAAGAGTATACCTTATTTTCATGATGTCTATACGAGTCCGTAGAACAAGAGAGAGAAAGATGACAAATACAACAAGATTCCACGACTCCAAATAAAAGCATCAGCTCTCTTAAATTATAGAAACATTGTATGATGGACGACCAAAGAAATTCTAGGATCTATAATCTCAAAGAGCATAACAGAATTTTTTTTCACGGGCTAAAAGGTCAGCTCACACATCAGCACTAGCTGGGTAAAGAAATAGCAAGAAAACAGCATGGTCAACAAAGTATATAAGGTGTGGCATTACTAGAAAAGCAAAGAGAGCAAAAGCTTAGAAGTGAAAAATGTCAATTTTTTGAAAATGACAGTATAAATCTGAAATCATACCCTACAATTACTTGATTCTAGACCTATGATTGGAGTTTATATCCTGCACGATTAATTAATTAATTATGGGCAGTAGGACAACTAATTGTATGTGTAGAAGGGGTGAAAAGACCTATTTCATAAAAATAATTTCCAACTGCAAAACTTGTCTAAGAAGGTGCTAATCTGCAATCATCCAAACCTCAAACATGAGATTGTATTTTCCATCCCTGTTTCTCATTCTTAGATACGATTGACATGCTTCAGGATCTTCACCAGGTGGTAGAAGATATATGTCATAAGTTTCCTCCTTTGTTTCCTTGTATTCTTCAGAAAGAATGGTCTTAATCTGTTCAACTGTCACTGACCTTGTTGACTGCAGCGAAAGAGAGTAGATATAGAGTTGAAACAAGAATGTAACCATGGCTCTTAACGTGAGAAACCATTATAAATTTGGCAGGAAGAAGTACACGGAGATTTACCTTTAAAATGTAAGTTGGGTTCTGAAACCCCGAGAAAGGATTAAACTTGTTGATGATTTTAATGTGTGCAGTTTGGAGATCTGGCTCAATAAAAGCCTTATACATGGGATAAACCTGTTGAGCCAACAATAAATAAGTGCAGAAGAATTACCATAAAATCTAAAGAATTTGGATATCATAGGAAACACATCAAGGAAATGCCTGATAAAAAGTACACAGTTAGGCTACAAGATAATATATTAGCTTGGATCAGCAAATCACCGTTTCTGAGATTTGATGAATTATTTCTTCAGGCTCTTGGCCAGCGCGTTGAATATCTCGCAAAACCCTTTTGACAAGGTCAAAATGAACACCACCAGTGACAGACACACGAAGATCTAACAAAGGTCGCAGTCTTTCGCTTAAGGCATAGATGCCTTCAATAATCACAATGCGGGAGCTAGGGACTTCCACAGTCCTGTTAGAAGCATAGCTGAGAAATTATTACTAGGAACAAATAGATTTCTGAAAAAGTGGCGAAGATTAGAAAAAACAGAGATGATGATCTCATGAACATAGCAGGAAAGCATGAACTAGAAGTCCCATGAGCAGTTCTGGCATTCTTGATGGCGTATCATAAAAAAATGTGGGCCTCCATGAATGCATCATAATTCATTTCATCCCCGGGCTCCTCTCCTTGTGTTGGTAAAACAAGTAGAGATAGCATGACATGCAGGAAAAAAAATTCATATATTCAAAATTAGGCCAGAGAGAACCAGAACCTGTAACCTATGCGAGAGCTAGTCTTGAAGTCGTATATGGGAACCTGAACAGGTTTCCCTGCTTTTAAACCATGTATATTATCGAGAAGTGTATTATAATCCGTCAACCGTGGGTCTGTTTCAAAAAATTACAATCATTAGAATTCTGTGAATCCCCATTCTCTAATCACTATGTTGATGGATCAGTGATTAAAAACAGCCCTAAACTGATGAACAAAATATGCACAAATAATTTTCTCATTATAATTTGCAAGGACCATAAGAATTTGAACTGCATGAACAACTCAAAACTAACCTTATTATTGGCAGGATATTCACCTCATAGACTACCCACTAAATCCTTCTATTGTGTGTTTGGTGCACCGGCAGTTTATTGTCATAGATACAAGATGCTTAAATTACATTTTCCACCAGCTAAATGAGATTAAAACTATATTTCCACACCTTAAACTCAAACTAGAATGATGCTTCCTCTAAGTGTAGGAGACCTAGACCAAGAAATCTTCGTCAAAGATATCTTGCATGATATCTGCCTCGAGATGTTTAAGTAAAAGGATGTCAGGCAACAGAGAATAAATGAAGGACACTTGTTTGAAAGCACTGTAGGACAATGCACTTAGTTTGCTGCGAACTTCTAAGAAAATTCACTATTGTCAGAAGTCCTAAATGCCAAAACCACATGTCACATAGGGGTGATACTGTGAGCCATAATCATGACTGCAATAGTTGGGAAACAGCTTCAGCACTTTTCACTGAAAATTAAGTTCTATTTTTTATTTCTGGTTACAAACACTCAAAACTGAGTTAACACACAAACTACATCACCAGAAATCAATTTCAAGAGCATTTTCATATTCACCATAAATAGATTACCATAGTTAAATTTCTAATCAGTTTTTCTAGAGCTTATAATTTAATTTCCATAATTGTCCACGATCTCATATGGCCAAAGCCATTCCATATTTGCTACAATATGCAGCCACCACCATTTGGAATTTATATATAAGATCATTTACGCTGTTACCTGAATTACCTCAATTTACTTCTTCATTGAGCTCTCAAATGTTCACTTGAAACACCTGGTACTTCAAGCTTAAGGTCCTAAACTTTGCCAATCTTATATTAGATTCAACAACTATCCTCTAGAGCTCCTCGTGTCCTAATAACCACTCATGTACTTTTCTCTTTCTTATTTTAATCACGACCAATACCAATCACTATCCCCTATCGCTTGGTGGTAGAACCAAATCTACAATAGCGAAAGCTTTGACTCTTCTACAAGCCCTTTTTACAACATTTCTTCTTTTTTGCTAACCATAATCCTGCTTCTTTGGCTATCGGACCAGCTATGTATAAGCCAAGTAATGACTCTCCAAGAACTCATCTACCAGGGCATCAATCAATTTTAGCAACTGACATATGCTAGCTCTATTGGTCACACATACGAACTGTGACATTACTCATTTTAACAATGAGAAATTCTACAAAGAGTTTATCCTCTTTCAGTTCTTTTACCATGTTTGAAATTACATGAGCATTTGCAACCATCTTTGCGTAGAAGCAGAGGTCACCTAACAACATTTTCAAACACAGCCATGCATGTCGGTAATCAAAACGGAAGTCACTCATTCTATCCCCCTTAAAAATTCAATTAGTGAAAATAGACGGAGCCACCAGAAGAAGTTATTGAAATGAGGCTAAAGGACAGAAATGATTTTTACCATCAAAGTTTCCATCAATGATTCGACTTGAATCATTGTAGTTATCCATGGTTATGACAGCAATACTGGGCATAAAGTTGAGCACCTTCTCAGTGAATACAGTCTTTCCGGCGCCAGAAGGACCTGCTACTCCAACTAATATCAATCCATCATTCTTTTGGGCCAGCAACTGGCATGCACGGATTACTATAAAGAAACCTTTCTCAAACGACAATGTTTCTCCAATTGGAACAATCTCATAGCGATCAGAGTCCTTTTTAACCGCTTGGACCTGATCTCTCAAGAGACCGGAACGCCGCCTAGGTGAATCAACACCCGGAGAAGCAGTATCTTGAGCCATTTACTCTGTTGTACAAACAACGTTGCAGTATTTTAGATTTAACCGAATTATCTTTTAAAACATAAATAAATAAAAATACCATCCATCCTAATTTCTACAGAGAAATATCATTATCAACAACAAGAAGTTTCTGAAGCAGCCCCGAATTCCCTTATTTAGCAAAATCGTTCTTCTTTGCAAGAAATCATTTTCAGGGTCATGATCATGCTGAATAAAAAGTTTTTTTGACAGGGTAACAATCCGCTTAAATTTGCAATCAAACTTCAACTACAACTCTAAGGAATAAACATTGTAAGCAATGAACATAAAATCAGTAAAAATAATACTGAATACAATATATATGTATATACCTTTATATTGCTTTCGTCTCTCTCTTTCTTTATTCCTTGATTATTGGATATTCAGAGCTATAAACAGGGACTTGAAAGCTGTTGGGCTTCTTTTTTCTGGACTATTAGGTTAAAGAGGGGAGTGATTACCAGAGAAGGTGGGAGGAAGTGTCATGTGGTGGACTTGTTCTATACTGGCTGGCAACAAGGACGAGATTAACAGAGATCGTTAGTTCATTCATTAGGAGGACGGATTCCAGCAAGTGATGGGACGTGGACCATAAAACGTCCTGCTGCTGATATCATAACCACAAAGATATCTTCTCTTCTCTTCTCTCCCTTTCTTTCTCTACAAGTGGAGCGTACCGTTTTCAGTTCCCAACTTTTTGTTTAACGTAAAAAAAATAAAAAAGAAAAAGAAAACAAAACAAAAAGAGACGTCCCTCTCCTGGTCTCTCTCTATGTATCTCTCAAGTTACCTCCTTTTCCATGGATGTTGTCCTTTACAGCGTGTTACTAGATGGTCTATGCCATGCAACAATTAGACTAAAGTTTTTTTCTTTGTAAGAAAATTAATGATGTTAAATGAACCGAATTATTTTATAATAAAGCCACCGTGACAACCTGAAAAAATAAAACTTTTGTTAAAATAAATTATAAAACTTAATTTTTAAACAATCCAACATAAACAATAAAATTAAAAAAATAACAAAAAAAACAATATAAATCAACCCAATTTAATAGCCTGCAACTCGAGTTGTGAGGTCAAGACAACCTCTAATAAGCAAATTGAGAAAAATTAGGACGCTTAATTCCCAACAATTCAGATATAAAAGGATAAAATTAAAAAAAAATCAATTAGCCAGCTGAATAAAAAAAATACCAACAAACTCGAGCAAGTTCGTCAAACTCCATGAGTTGAATCATGCAAAAAGTATCACCTAATAGAAGACAAAACAGGAAAAATTATGAAGCTTAATTCTCAAACAAACCAAATGTTAAAGGGGGGAAACGGGAAAAAAATTCAATCTTAAAAAACAACCCGAAAAGAAGACTCGAATTAACCCGAGTTAAATTGTCAAACTCGCAATCTAGGTCATGATGCCAGAATGACCCCACATAAAGGAATACAAAGAAAATCACAAAGCCTAATTGTCAACAAACTCAATGCCAAATGATGAAATTAAAAAAAAAAATCACTGTAAAACTAAAGGAACCTTAACTAGTTTTCAGAAATTCTATGGCAAGAGACTGGTTATACTAGAGAGTAGATACTATCACCCTTAAAATATTTTACCTTAAGCAGACTGCACTGTTAATTTTGTCTTAAATTGCTAAGGTTTGTTGTGCTTTGTTTATAATATTCTTGACTCTAGTATCAGTAATATTGATATTAATATTCTTGACTCTGATATCAATAAATAGCAGGATTGATATTTCTTACTTTAGTGTCAGTAAATACAAGGGTTGACATTTATGACTGTAGCGTCAATAAATATCAGGATCGATATTTCTGACTTTAGCGTTAGTAAATAACGAGGTAAATATTCATTGTGAATCTGCTTACTTTAACAATCTCAGGTTTAAGTTCTAAAATAATTATTAGACCCGCGAGAATAGCAAAAATAAGCTTGGACCCTTTTATTCAAAAACCTTGTTATTGTTTAAAGAATAAAAAGTAATGGATTTTGATTGTTTTTATTAGGTAGGCCCAATGGCTATTTATTTTAGGCTAAGTTTTTAATATTCTTAATAAACTTTATCAAACTAAAAAAAATACATGAAAAAACAATACATTTTTTAATGCTAAAAACACAAAATAACTTCTTTGTTTTTTTATTTATTTATTTATTTATGCTAACCATAGTATTTTTTTATGCTAAATTATTCAAAGAGATATTATTTTATTTTAATTTTATAGTATTTTTATTTTTTTTATGTTATTTGTTTTAACACCTGCAAAAAATTAAAAATCCTGCAACACACATATGCAAAAATTTTAAAATTATTTTCTTTTTAATTATTATTTTTATGTTATTTGTTTTAACGCATGTAAAAAATTAAAATCATGCAACACACATCTATTTTACTAAAAGGCTGTTTTTTTTTACGGTTAAAATTGTGTTTCGTGATTTAAAAAAAAAAACATTTTACTTGAAATTATTATTTTTTGTTTTTATATCGTTTTAATATGCAGATATCAAAAATAATTTTAAAAAAATATTACTTTCATGTATTTTTAAACAAAAGTTACCACATTTCCATACACTTTCTAATTCACAAACACACACATAACAATTACACATATTTACAATTTATTTCATATACACAAAATTATCCAAAACTTGCATATCACATTCTAAACAAGATCTAAATAGTCAGAGAACCTGCTAGGATGCTCT
>Ga0307517_10004085_pt1 | contig 22531 bp, 21 predicted proteins | sample 23_EM_MG_FD_194515 | JGI IMG/M metagenome (GOLD analysis project Ga0307517, IMG submission 194515) | Populus trichocarpa ectomycorrhiza microbial communities from riparian zone in the Pacific Northwest, United States - 23_EM | ecosystem: Host-associated > Plants > Roots > Unclassified | place... | reverse complement strand
CTCGCAAGTGCATAGTCATGTGAGAACTATGAGTCAAGTAACGTCATAGTGTGAAATCCAACATACCTTATGACTCATAAGTATGAGTCATGTGAAATCTGCCTTGCTTAGTCACGATTTGTGACATCGCGCTTAGTTGGTGAAGAGTAGATGTCGTAATTCTCTTCTGGATCGAGTAAGGCCTCCGTCGCAATTGAGAACCACTTGCCGTTCCGCTTGTAGTATAATGTGTTGAGCTCGTCTTCTCCAACTGATAACCTTTCGTCTGCCTCACGTGAGTCCGGGCGTACTGGGTCGGCGATCACGGACCCCTCTTCAATTGCCTCCTCTATCTTGACAGCAGGTACGCACAGATCAAATGGCTAGTGCCAGATGCCTTGCGCAATAAACAGGTTCCGTTTTCACCTTTTCACACAACAAATTTCACTAATGCGGGAGCGGGTAGGCAGGTTCGTCGAGTTAAACACCAATCCGTTTCAGAGCACCACTTGTTGGGCTTCCTCAGGACCCGTTTAGTTTGGATGGTGTGTCGCGCGTGCCGAAATCACCCTCCCGTGCGTATGTGTGACCTATTGATATACCGGAAGACAAACAGGTGGAAAGTTGACCAGACGATGAATTGCCTAAAGGCCTTGACAAGGGTGAAGTAGGGAGCTATGCGCTTGAACGAATTGAGAAGGAGAGAAAAGGTTGTTGATTGGCTTGCTTTCCTCGGTGTGGTTGTTCGTTACTAGTCTAGTCTACATGAGAGGCGGCTTATGGGCCAAAGTGTGTGCGCCAAGCTAACTACTAAACAGAGTTTTTTTCCGTGGGCCCGATCGAGCGACATGACTGCTCTCACTACCCTATCAAACACCACAGGGCACACCGGTATTACCTGTATGATACTGGTACCCGAGTATGATAGTTAATATTTTGTGGTGCCGGTCCAATAGCAGTGCGCGGGTCGGTGTCGATGAGTCGTATCATAAATGGTTCAAGGGCGCAAGGCAGGAGATCGCTCTAGAGAGCAATCAGTCCTTCTCTGTCGTTACACCATTCTATCTCAAATGGCCTTTCATGATCTCACACCGCCATGGCCACCACGGCTACCTATGCCTCTAGGCCACAAAATATCAATCGCTTCCATATACCCCCAAGTAAGTCGACCATTAATGTATCATATCTGAGAAAATCTCTCATAAATGTTACCATAAACCCCTTATGGCACGTTCCAGTCTATTAGGATGTGATAAGGGGAATAAGAGAAAAAGAGTTATCGTACTGTACAAGGCTAAGACACCCTCAACCCAAAAATAAATCTCAGGATATACATTCTACCTAAACCTTAATCTATTCTGTTACGGGAAAAAAAAGAAATGAGACTGCCCAGGAATTAGAGAAAGGTTAAATAACCTGAGAAACTTCTAACTTAATCCCTAAAACCCCAGAGAAAAAACCGAAAGCAAAAAACATCCCAGACTAGCTCGCACAAAACACATTCATCTGACATAACCTGTGCCAACAAATGGCGGTTTCCATGAGACAAGATCAGAAACTCTAAGGGACAAAGTGGAGGCCTAATTACTGGATAGGTCGGGGATGTCGGGCCCGTAGCAGTCCTACAACCCTATAGTGCCCGTTTCTGGACGCCAGCGCGAGCGGTGTTTGACCGGATTTACTGGTGCTATTGGGGTCGACATCTTTTCGCTCCAATAGTAGCTTCACTATTCCCTCATGGCCCTTCCCAGCAGCCCATAAGAGCGGTGTTTGGCCATACTTCGTGTCTGGGGTGTTGGGGTTAACATCTTCCCGCCCCAACAGTAGCTTCACTGTTCCCTCATGGCCCTTCCCGGCAGCCCATAAGAGCGGTGTTTGGCCATAGATCGTGTCTGGGGTATTGGGGTTAACATCTCCCCGCCCCAACAGTAGCTTCACTGTTCCCTCATCGCCCTTCCCGGCAGCCCGTATGAGCGGTGTTTGGCCATACTTCGTGTCTGGGGTGTTGGGGTTAACATCTCCCCGCCCCAATAGTAGCTTCACTATTCCCTCATGGCCATTCCCAGCAGTCCACACGAGCGGTGTTTGGCCATGCTTCGTGTCTGGGGTGTTGGGATTAACATCCTCCCGCCCTAACAGTAACTTCACTATTCCTTCATAGCTTTTCCCGGCAGCCGATAAGAGCGGTGTTTGGCCATACTTCGTATCTGGGGTGTTGGGGTTAACATCTTCCCGCCCCAACAGTAGCTTCACTGTTCCCTCATGGCCACTCCAGGCAGCCCACGAGAGCGGCGTTCGGCCTGAACTACTTGAACTATCTGGGTTGACGTATCTCCTGCCAAACAGTAGATCCGCTACCCGCCGTGCCTTCCCCCACCGACGACCTATGCTCGTAGGATTGACAAAGCGCGGTCCAAGAAATAATCTCACCACTCCCTCATGTCCATTTCCTGCAGCCCACGAGAGTGCCGTTCTGCCAGAATTCGTATCCTGCTGATCTGGTTGAATATGTTTTTTTCGCAATAACAACCTCACTACCTCTTCATGGCCATATCTTGAAGCCCATATGAGTGGCGTCATACCCATGCCATCTTTTTGGTTGACGTCCCACCTGTTCATCTCTATCAAGGTATTTGCAACATCCGTGATGCCGAAGTACGAGACACAGTGCAGCACAGAAAACCCCTTGGGATTAGGAACATCGCCCGAAGGGAACTCCTCGCTGAACAGCTTCCCACTGATCGAGTCCCAAAGGAATTTAACAGATATATGACTATCGAACCGATCAAGAAGGTTGAGCGCAAATGTTTTTGCGAGATCTGAATGCTCCATTCGCATGTGGGTTCCCCAATATAAAGAAGAATATTCAAGGAACGGGGTGTCTCGGGGGTGGGGAGACGGGCCAACTGGAAGATCCTTGACGTGGTGGAAATTGAGGTACGTTAAGCAGGTTTCTGCCATCGTCGCGTGGGCTCCGTTAAAGAGGTCCGGATGTGTGCAAAGATGCTCTTGGAGGGTAAGATGAATCAACCTAAGAGTCGAGGTTTCCTTTTCTATAGTCGCAAGTCCTTGACAACAGCTCAGCAGAATCGATGCCGCAGGGATATCATCGTTATCGAAGTCATTTGACCCTACACGGATTGCTAAGGCATGACATATCTCATCCACCAGCAGGGGCCGCCTCGAATGGGAGATCCACATCAGAACTGCGACCCCGAGCCTTGCTTTCTCCCCACCCTGAGCCTTCACCCTTCCCAGCATTGCTTCGTACGCACCTCCCAAGTCCAAGCTATTCTTCGTTGCACTAAGTTTTTGTCTCCTTCGGTATATGGTCGGCTCTTGTAGGATCGCCTCGATGGCTAAGAAAGCAAGCAGGAATCTAGATATAATATCTTTCAGCACACAGCATTAGGTATTTTTACAAGTGCCCCAGCTTCCTACTTACATTTCCGAAACTGTTTCGGTAATATTCTCTATAATTTCCTCCTCTAATCTCTCGTCCATCGCGTCCGGCATGGCATCGTCTCTTAGTTTGGCCCGGAGGAATGTCAAGATATCATCATTAGTGGGTGTTATGGATCTAGTCGTTGCCCTCCCAGCAAGATGTGTGTCAACCTCACCCCGGATATGTGGCCTCCCGGTGATAAATACCCGGGCGCTTGGGGACATCTGGAGAATTTGGTGGAGTGAGTCAAGAAGTTTCACCCGATGTCCGGCTGCACACTCATCGAGGGCGTCAATGCATATAAATGTAGATCGTGAGGACGACATATCCTGTATGAACTCCACAATTTCATCGAGAGTTAGCCTCTGGCCACCAATGACCTTTTCTCTGTCGCGAAAAGCTTTAGCTATTCTTTCCGGAACCTCGTCTATTCCGCTAACAACCTGTCTTAGCACCGAGCCTAGAATCGCAGCTGGGGATTGTTCCTCCGGCGTAGCGAAGTCGAAGTAGAAGCAAGCAACCGCAGCGTTTCCACCCATGACCTGCTTGCATAACGTATCTATCACTAGCGAGCTAACATCACAGCTTATTAGCAATACCTCTATTCCCTCGAGTATCTTCCCTCTTACCTAATGTAGGTTTTGCCAACCCCCGGACCTCCGTAGCAAAATAAGGCTGAACCATCAGATTCACCCCCACGGATGCCACTAAGCCAGTTCCGATATTCCTGAGTTTGTAAGAGCCAGTCTCCCACCCCTTCGACCCTACGGGTTTGGATATCCTGGTGCCGTATCCTGGGCTCAAGTGGAGATAGCCAGGCCAAAATTTCGGACTTCTCGTCGGCCACCGTACAGTTATTCCACACATTGTTAATAGAATTAAAGGAGTTGATGTTGTCGTTGATGTGATGGAGAGACATTTTGTATTTTTCGCTATTTTGAAGGTCGTAGATGGTGGGCCTTGGGTAATTTTGTGCGGGAGAGTTGGTTAATGTAATTCCTGTGGGTGAAAAAAAAGCGGGGGCGATCGCGATTCTAAAGCCTTGTGTGCGAAGGCCCGGTCCAATCAACCCACCTGAACTGGTGCTGCAGAGTACACTCCTATTCGGAAAGTGTTCGCGGAGAGAGAGGTACTTGTACCAGGTTAATGTCTCACCAGCAGCTATTGTGCTTTTGCGGACGGTTGCGAAAAACTCGCTTGACAAAAGGTTGCGAATCCTTTTTTTCCTTCTCAGAGCTCTCTGTTTAATTATCGAGGCAAGCCAATGATCCCGAGAATTCACGGGATACCTGATACTTCAGAGGGAAATTCTTAGCACGACCCCTGGTGGATGGTATTGCGCAATCAAGCTCTGAAAGAAAGAAAAAAAGCTAGGAGAGCTGTGGGCCCCTTTCTCAACCTTTCGGAAAATCACAATAAGGTATCATACTTGGAAAAATCTTCCTACTGGTACCTCCACTGGGGCTAAGACATTACTACAGTACTCGTACCTCGCTCTCTGTGAAGACTTTTGCGAATAGAAGTGTCCGAGCCTGGCGACAAAAGAAATGGACCCCCACCGGTTTTTCCACACAAAATGCACAAGTTTAGCCACCGACAACCAGGATGGAAAACAAACTTTATTCTTTAAAAAAATAACCAACTGAAAGGGAGCTACAGAAAATCTGCCACACAAAATTAACAACTTTTTCCACACGGCTAAGTGCTAGCAATAAGCAAGCGAAGCTAGCTAGTGTGTGGTTGCAATGTGGAACTCACTTACAAAATGACTGTCCTGGCGTGTTTTCGGGTTCATAGTCTACCTTAGAACCCAGCACTCAGAACTTTTAGCATGCTTTTCTGTAACCTGGTGCTCAAGTATGTGAATCGCCATGTTAGGGAGTACTATCTGAAAAATCCCTGGATTTTTCCAATATTATAGTGGTGAGTACGCACTTTTTAAAAATGCCCATTTTGTATGGAATACCAGGTGGGGGTCCACTTCTTTTGTCATCAAGATCGTACATTACACTATCACATTATTATCCATGAAACCAAAATGATTGTGGGCTGCCGTATGCGCAAACCCCAAACAGTTGGCGGAACGGGGCTGCGATGAAAGTATGATAGTTAATGGTTTGTACCATGTTAGCACAGTAGCAGTGCGCCGGTCGGTGTCGGTCAAACTCTCTCCCCGACCGCCTTAGGAACTGGGAGGCACATCATAGATCGTTCAAGAGTTATCGTAAGGGTACGTACAAGGCTAAGACACCTCCACCCAAAGATATATATCTCGGGATGTGTACTCTACCTAAACCTCAATCTATTCTATTACGAAAAAAAAAAAAGAACGAGACCTCCTAGGAATTAGAGGGGGGTTAACTAATCTAAGAAACTTCTAACTTAATCCCTAAAACGCTAGAGGAAAAACTGAAAGCAAAAAAAACATCCCAGACCAGCTCGCACAAAACATATATTCATCTGACACAACCTGTACCAACAAATGACGATTTCCATGAGACAAGATCAGAAACTCTAGGGGACAAAGCGGAGGCCTAAATCAGCGGATAGGTCGGGGAATGTCGAGCCCGTAGCAGTTCTACGACCCTATCGTGCCCGTTTCTAGCTGCCAGTGTGAGCGGTGTTTGACCGGATTTACTGGTGGTATTGGGGTCGACCTCTTCCCGCCCCAATAGTAGCTTCACTATTCCTTCATGGCCATTCTCCGCAGCCCACGAGAGAGGTGTTTGGCCGCACACCGTTTCTGTGGTGTCGGGGTTGACGCCTTCCCGCCCTAACAGCAGATTCACTATTCCCTCATGGCCACCCCCGGCAGCCCACGAGAGCGGCGTCCGACCGCATTTACTTGAACTATCGGGGTTAACGTCTTCCAGCCTCAATAGTAGCTCCACTATTCCCTCATGGCCATTCCCGGCAGCCAACGAGAGGGGGGTTCGGCCATATCTACTTGAACTATCGGGGTTAACATCTTCCCGCCCCAGTAGTAGCTTCACTATTCCCTCATGGCCATTCCCGGCAGCAAACGAGAACGGCGTTTGGCCGGTTTCACTTGAACTATCGGGGTTGATATATCTTCCGCCAAACAATAAACGCACTACTCGCGCCGCCTTCCCCCACCAGCCACCTATTCTCTTAGGCTTGGAAAATTGGCAACCAAGAAATAGCTTCACCACTCCCTCATGTCCATTTCCCGCAGCCCAACAGAGTGCTGTTCGGCCATAGCCCGCGTCCTGCTGATCAGGTTGAATATGTTTTCCCCTTAAGAGCAACTTCACTACCCCTTCATGCCCACGACATGCGGCCCATGTGAGTGGCGTCATACCCGCACCGTCTCTTTGGTTCAGATCCCGTCTATTCGCCTTTATCAAGACTTTTGCAACCTCAGTGATGCCAAAGTAGGAGACACAGTGCAGTGCGGAAAACAGCTTGTGATCGTGAGGACGGCCCCGGCAAAATTCCCAACTAATCGAATTCCATAGGGAGTTGGCAGATATATGACTATCGAATTGATCAAGCAACTCAAGCGCTAGTGTTTTTGCCCGATCCGAGAGCTCCATTCGCATGTGGGTTCCCCAATATAGAGAAGAATATTCAAGGAAGGGCACGTCTCGGGGGTCAAGGGATGGGCCAACGAAAAGATTCTTGATGCACTGGAAGTTGAGATACGTTAGGCAGGTTTCCGCCATCGTCGAGTGAGCTCTATTGAAAAGGTCCGGATGTGTGCAAAGATGCTCTTGGAGGGTGTAATGGATCAACCTGGCAGTCGAGGCACTCTTATCCATGGTAACAAGTCCTTGGCAGCAGCTTAGCAAGGTCGGTACCGCAGGGATATCATCGCTATCGATATCATTTGACCCTATCCGGATTGATAGAGCGCGGCATAACTCATCCGCCCGTAAAGGTCGCCTCGAATGGGAGATCCACATCAGAACTGCCATCCCGAGTCTTGCCTTCTCCCCACCCTGGGCCTTTATCCTTCCTAGAGTTGCTCTGTAGGCTCCTCCTAAGTCTAAGCCACTCTCTATCATGTCGAGCTTTTGTCTCCTTCGATATATGGTCGTCTCTTCTAGGATCGCCTTGATGCTTAGGAAGGCAAGGAGGAATCTAAACACAATATCTTTCAGCACCCTACTCTGGATATCTTTATGCCCCGCATCCTACTCACATTTCAGAAACTGCCTCAGGGATATTCTGTATTATTTCCTGTTCCAAACTCTCATCCATCGCGTCCGGCATGGTATCCTCTCTTAGTTTCGCTCGGAGGAATATCACGATATCACCCTTTGTGGGTGTTATGGATCTAGTTGCTGCCCTCCCGGCAGGATGCCTCTCGACCTCACCCCCGACATGTGGCCTCCCAGTCAGAAATATCCGAGCACCGGGGGATTTCTGGAGAATTTGGTTGAGCGAGTCGAGAAGCCCCGCCCGATGCCTTGCCGGGCACTCATCGAGGGCATCAATGCATATAAATGTGCATCGTGAAGATGAAATATCCCGCAAGAACTCTACAATTTCTCCGAGCGCTAGTCTCTGACCACCAATAACCTTCCCTCTGTCCCGGAAAGCTTTGACTATTTTTTCCGGAACATCGTCCAGTCCACCAACAACCTGTTTTAGCACCGAACCCAGAATGGCAGCTGGGGATTGCTCCTCCCGAGCTGCGAAGTCCAAGTAGAAGCACGCAACGGCAGCATCCTCCCTCATGGCCTGCTTGCATAACGTATCTATCACCAGGGAGCTAGCATCACAACTTATTAGCAATACCTTCCTTTCCTCGAGTACCTTCTCTCTCACCTAATGTAGGTTTTGCCAACCCCCGGACCTCCGCAGCAAAATAAGGCCGAACCATCAGATTCACTCCCACGAATGCCACCAAACCAGTTCCGATATTCCTCGGTTTGAAGGAACCATTCTCCCACCCCGTCGACCCTACGGGTCCGAATGTCGTGGTGCCGTATCCGGGGTTCGAGCGGAGATAGCCAGGCTAAAATATTGGACTTCTCGTCGGCCACCGTATAGTTATTCCACACGTTAAAACAATTGACATTGTCCTGGATATTGTATTGAGACATTTTGGATATCCCGCGTTTTTGGATTGTAGAGGATAGGCTCTGGAGCAATTTTGACCAGGAGAGTTCGTTGATGTAATTCTGGGGGGTGAAGGAAACCGGGGGCAACCGTAATTTTGAAGCTTTGTATACTAATGCCCGTCTAATCATTGGGCTCGATACAGGTAGCACTATGATATTATCATCACTAAGCATAATCACTAGACATAAGTCTTGTGATTGCGGATTACTGAGATAGTCTGTGTATCCAAGGGGTATTTGGCAAAAGGCAGATAATGGCATTGCCGCAGTTGGGGGGGGGTGCAGAATTAAACATGAAATGTTATTTTAGTAGTGAAGGAGCCGGAATATATTGAGCACACTGTATCACACATTGTGTTTTTCATGGTGGGACGGGGTGGGGGGATGTTGTACGAGTATGATACTTATTCTCGCTGAGCGCTGCTGACTAAGCGTTTACCATGACTTTTCTCTATTGACTGTAGTCGTGGGAAAATGTGGAGTTCACACTAGCCGCTCGACAACCGCAACCACAGACCAACTTTTCAGAGAATGATTGCACCTATCTATGAAACTTATTACAACACATGTTTACATACCTTCCGGAGTGGTTAGCTCTCGTCCTCTCCCATTATCAGAGAGAGGCATTTTGTCGCCAAGGAGCAATGGGTTAGGAAAGCGGGGTGTTGCTATTTCGCTGTGTGCTAAGCCATAATCGTGAACCCCACCTCGCCCCACGACTGACTGTATCATACCTGTGAAACCAACGTGATCTTAAGCTCCCATCCTTGTACGCAAACCCCAGGCGGCTAAGTTAATGGCGGAACCAGGTTGCGGTGGAAGGATCGTGCTATTTGGAAAGTTCGGGGACAAAGATGTTGCGGGGGATCAATCGCGTAACGGTGAAACGGTCGAAATAGACTAGGGCTCAACCGGGGGGTGGGAAAAATTAGAAACTTCATTCACTCATCATCATCAAAACTAACTAACCAAACATAAGTCTATAAGAATAATAAAACCATCTCAATCATTCTATCGCCTGCCACACCTATCAATCTCTCCTTCATGCATAATACCATTTGCCTGCGTACCTCCGTAATAATAATAAAGGAAAGACATAACCGGGATCCCGTTTATCCCTCCTTCTATCCCTCCGTCTATCCCTCCGTCTATCCCCCCGTCTATCCTTCCGTCTGGAACAAAATGAAATCGATAAGAGTCTGTTTGGCGGGAACGGAAAGCGGGTCGACCTTTCCGTTCCCCCATACAAAGTGACCGTTCGCTTTTGTTTCAAAACGGCGGCTTTGTATGGGGGAACGGAACGGTCGACCCGCCTTCCTTTCCCACCAAACAGGCTCTAAAGCTATTATCCCGTCTTGTCCCTCATCTATCCGCTTTCTTTACCTCTGATAACTATCCGCTTCCATCAACTCCGACAAAACACACCAAATAGGCTACATTTCGGGGTTCCCCAACATTAGAATGCCTACCTAACAGTACTAGTTTTCTCTGAAATTCAAAAAATCAGACGCTATCTTAAATTCCATATACCGAGCTGGTAGAGTCTCCAGATAGTTCTAAGCCTAGTTGACACTTCTTGAAGTGGTGGTAGTCAGACCTGTGGGCTTCAGGTACTTAGTGATTCAATATGTGATTGGACCTCCTTGCGAAGATTACTGCCAAAACAGTCTCAACACTTGTTGGAGTGCGGGGTATGGAGTAGGTGTCTTGGCATTCATTTCTAACCACGAGGCACCGTAGAATACCGGTACACAGCATAGCTCCTCCTAAAGGCGTAGAAACAATACATGAGTTTTTTACAAGGTGCTCTAGATATAAGCTGTCGTGTTAGTAAAATTACAAGCTCTATTAGAGCTGTTTTGGTGTGACGAAAAGTTGCACTTTTTGTGTGATTTGGCGTTTGTCTCCGAACTTTTCTAACCGCACTGTATAGCACTCCACTTGAGTATATACGTAAACCCAAACCCATTCTATTATTGAGAAAAAGGGTAAGGCTGCTGCCTAGGAGCGTGATGGGGACTATCTTATCCGGGAAACTTCGAACTTACAGTCCCTCATGAGGTCGTGACGAATATCAGCGGGTGGCGAACAGGGAGGGGTTATTTGGAATAGAAAAACAAATTCGCCAAAGTAGGGTAACGGAGAACACTTGCTAATCCCTGTCTGATCGCCACCCGCTGATATTCGTCACGACCCCATGAGAGACTGTAATCCCTAAAGTCAATTCGAAAAGAAGAAAAACTAAAAGCAAAAATTAAACATCTCCGACTACCCCGTACTCGAGTACACAAACTCATTCGTCTAACGCTACCCACACCAACGAACTCCAATTTCCATGCGATAAGAAGATAGACTCCCGGAGATCAAGGGGATCCAATTACCGGATATGTCGGGAATGACGGGCCTCTAGCAGCTCAACTATTATATCATCCCCATTCCAGGCAGCCCGCCGGAGCAATGTTAGGCTGGATTTACTTCAACTTTTAGGGATGACATCTTTCCGCGCCAATAGTGTCCTCGCTACTCCTTCCCGCCCACGCCAGGGACCCCACGAGAATGGTGCTTGGCCATATCCTGCGTCTAAGGTGCCGGGTTTGACATCTCCACACTCCAAGAGCTACTGTAGCCTTATTGCTCACTCATCGCTTCAACAGCATTCTCAGCGCGAGGGCACCCAGGGGCCAAACGCTCACCATTGGCTCGTAAGCCGATCCCTCGCAGCGGTACGCACCTTTCAGTCCCTCCTTATAACCCGTGGCGGATGTGCTCGCGAATTCGTATCCGGATATACTGGAGCAGAGAAAACGACTTGGCACCAGGAGAGCTTTATCCTCCGGTTTGCAGCCAACACCGTTTACTGCCACTAGGCGACCTCGCTGCGGGGAAGTAAACTCTCACATAAGGTAATATGACCATCTATCTAGCTTGGCGCTAAGAAACCTCCTCTATTCGGATACTTTACGAATCGGCGAGTATTCGGGGCCCAGGGTGGAACATGGTCTCACTACAGCCGCTCCCCCAAAGCTCCTATCATAATATGAAACAGGATTTCCCTTTACCAGCGAAATGCCCCCCCCCCCCCCCACAGAGCCTCAATGCCACCTTACATCCTCTTTTTGGTACACCGTAACCTCAGCCAAGAGAATCTCTATTCCACGAGGGGCTTTTGGTGGATGTCTTTATATCTCCACCGGGATTTAAAGTGCCCTTTTATTACTTGCCTCGCTAGTAGCCTCTGATATAAATTTAGAGCAGGTAACTGTGCTATAGAGCATTGCGTAGCATCCTACCCGGCGTAAACACCGCTCGGGCCCTGTTCGGAGGCGAGTGATGGGCTGTGGTGGGTGGTCTTAGACTTTAAGTTAGAGGGGAATGAGAAATTTTGATCTATTAGGCTGGGAATTCTAGACGCATCAAGTCTTGCCGGGCAATGTCCGCTGATTTATGGTGGGGGCTCAAACTACAGTACGAGTGTAGCCAGAATCTTGACATCCATCTTCGGGTATTTCAGTCGGAGGCAAACGACAGGGATCACCAGTGTCCTCAGGGTTTTTAATGAAAACAGCCATATCAATGAATGACCTTCCAACCACCGATCTAGTAAAACAAACCAAACTGAGTCTTCATTTATATACTATACATGTGAAATAGCTCCCTAGATTCTACTTTCTAGCTCTTTAGAAACTGTATCTAAACTAGTCAAGGAGTTATCAAGACAGCTCCTGCTAGTACACCAGCATCGGTACCATTTCCGACTATTTTGTATGGAAACGGCAACGCTTAGCACAGTTTCGACTTGAACTCTACAATACCCGACCAGTAGTACCCAAAAATTCTTTAATCATCTGTGGGAATCTGTGGAGATGTTCGAAAGGATCTTGGATTATACCATCCAATATTTTTATCATTTTTTCTTTCTCTTCAGAATGTATTAAATGGAAAGTGCAAAGTAACCCTACGGTAGTTTAGGTTATTTCACGCCATTCTACGGGTGATTTTGATCGCTGACACCATACCGCGGTAGCACAACTGCATTTCGGGGATCAATCCGGCAGCTCCAATGGAGAGTTATGCTATCGCCAGGCACGAACATTCGCATGTATTACTAAGCAGCCCAAGACATGCGAGCGTCGCTTTCAGGTGTCCAGCACTGCACTAACAGACCCCTTCAAATCTGGTTCAAGAGGTCCAGACTGCCGGTATGGTGCGCGCAAGGGCAGTTGCGGTGGGGGCGCCTGGGCGTTCAGGCACTGGTTCAAGATAATGTTTTTATAATACTTTCAACCTTATTGGTGCCACAGTCTTGGTCACAGTTGTCAAGCTGCGGCTCTGCTGCAACTTGCCTGCAAGGTTGGGGGGCGACAAGTGTGGCGTTTATGCACCCACAAGAGTGGCTTGATACTGTAATTGTGAGTGGTAAAATTGTGCATACACTTTGAATCTATTACCGGGCCAAGGGGTCTCCCGCTATAATTGGATTGGTCCACACTACCGGTACAGACGCCTCGAACCATGCTATGAAAACCGGGGTACAACACGCTTTATTCTTTGGGCCATGGTGCCGGGATTTAGAGGTTTTGCTGCCAAGGGAATGGTATTCATAAGAATTACTAGTACTCAGTGAATACCGCTCCGTGTGAATATAGAAATTAACTCTGTCGGTCACGGTGGCGAAAGGAATAAGTTCATAACAGTAATTCACGATAAACTAGACAGTGAGTGTAAATACACTCCTCATCTAGACAAGCCTCAATGCCTCTCCAGCCACCTCAATCCCGACGCTCCTCTTCTCATCCAGACTCACCCTCCCGGCGTGCAATATCGCCGCCGTGACAACGGTATTCCTAAGCGTGGGTAGACCGCGTCTATCCAGCTCGGCGAGTGTGATACGGCCCTCATTCAAGGCTGCGCACGCATCGACGAACTTCTCGAAGGAGACGTAGCCATAGCCAGTCTGCCCGTTAAAGTTCCCCTCCTCATCGGGGGCGTAGCGCATGTAGAAGGGGTTATGCCAGGATAGGCCCGAGTCGTCGTCTGTCACATCGTAGCCACGTTTAGATTGGTTGGCGCGGATTTCGCCTTTGGAAGCCATGTCTTTTGTAAGTTAGCTTTTGGTCTCGTGATAAGAGGTAATTGGTGGGGGGGGGGGGGGGGCACAGTGGAAGTATTGGTTTTAATGAACGCCAGCTTTTTGCGGGGCTGTCCAGGAAGCGGTGTACACTCCTGTAGCAGTCTTTGTTGGGTCATCCTTTTTCACCCAGTCTGTCAAAAGTGTGATTGTGTCCTCGGTCCCTCCAACACATCCCAACTCCGTTGCGCAACCAGTGCTCCCTGAGGCCGTGACCTTGTAAGGGCGGTATCCCGGAACCATGACCTGATTGATATCTATATGGTGCGAATTCAGATAGTACGAGATATCACTCTCCTTCCCAGCCCACGCTTTAAATGTCTCCAGCTGAAACTTTGGCTGTGACATGTAGCTGTAAAAGTAATTGAAGTCACCGAGGTTCTTGGCTTTAGCCCTCGCATCGGAGTACACAGGATCAAAGCGTTTGTGATGCTCAACGTAAACGAATACCTTTGCTTTCCCAGCCTCCTCGATGAGGGTTAGGTGGTCCTCCAGCGTTTTCGTTGCCGGCTTGGTGATGAGGACGTGTATGCCTTTGCGGATTGCGTAGAGTGCGATGGGGAAGTGCGTTGAGTCCGGAGTGAAAATTGTTATTGCGTCACCGGGTGAGAGGGCATCGATCGCTGTTTTGTAACTGTCCGGATCCACGGTGTTGTCTGCGGGGAAAGATTTGAATGAAACGTCGAGGTTATTGTAGACATTTTTGATGTTTTTTTCCAAGTGATTGCCTGCCGGGTGTTATTTTTTGTATCATCTGAGGGCGGAATTTTTTTTTGGGGGGGGGGAGGGTAGAGTACGGATATCCGGGTATTTTTTCCCGTTCACGCCGACCATGCTGAGCTCTCCTACTTTCCCACGACGGCGGAGGTCAAAGAGCGTGAGACCCACAACACCTACCTGGAAAAAAGGAGATATCAAAGTTAGAGGTAGATGGGATGAGGAAGATGGCGACAGTACTGAACCTTCTTGTCAGATGTGGACCCCCCAGTACCCACCCAGCCGGTGGTGTACTCTCCAGTCCCAACCTGTAAACCCAATCATTAGCTTCCAGCTCTCATCATTAGTCAAGTAGGGATTAAAACCATTAAAACATTAACTGGGGCCATAGTTCTAAATCCTCGGCTTAAGCTGGTGTTCAACCTGGAGAGAAGAGAATGGTGATGTCGGCAACAATGGAGAGCTCGAGCGGGGAACAGATGCATATTTATTTTCGGACACGTAGATGGACCTGTGGTGACCAAGGTGGACATCCGCAGTCATGTTCCGTTGTTTGCCCACCATAAATATTATAAGTGTTCTGGAGTTGGCATTTAGGGCCCTCAATTCTAGATCCGGTCTCATGGTTTCAACACCCTCGCTAGGAGGGGTTAAGGGACCAGGTCGCCAAGCTTTGTCATTACCTCATGTTAAGCCGGTCTACCTGTCGATCATTGTGCGCAAACCCCCTAACCAGCGCAGTTTTTTTTTTGTTGAATAAAAGTGTGACGAAATATTTCCTACTATGATATACCAATTGCAGTAAGAGTAGATGTGTTTGGAAAATTAGAGCGAGTGAGTGGGAGGGCTTTGTACTTGAGGAAGTGTCTACTCTCGCTCTATTTCTCTTAATACATATCTTTTATCATGATTGACATAGTACTCGAGCACATGCTAGTTTACCCCACTCACATTTAACAAAAAAAAAAGCTTGTTTCCTACTCTCCGGACAAAACATTTGCAAAGCGCTATTCTTGGTTTTGATGCAAGTGCCGGGCATGGATGGGGCAGGCGGAGGATACAGCAGGGGGGAAACAAACTGCGCTAACTCGGGAAAGATGAGGTCGTAGCGCCGTAGGTATGACATGATAATATTATAATACAACACCGCCTGGAGAGACATCCGGAAATCTAATTATTATACAAGATCCATGGCCGGAAAAACCGGCCACCGTGAAAAGAAAGAACATATCTACCCACGAGACTTCGCCCGCTTCCGCCGCTGCCCACGTAATTTAATTACCTGCCCTACACATCAGACCCGTTAGCACCACCTATACGCCCAATTAGTATTTAGATAGTCGGGATACTCACGCTTCCCATGCGAATACTGCTCCATCGCCCTCTTCAGTATCGATCTGTTCTGCGCCGCCACAAGATCCCTCGACGATTTGCCCTCGCTATTCCTCATTTCAACATCCACACCCTCTCTAGAGAGTAACAAAAGCACGAGGTCCTCCCTATCGCCCTTCCGAATGGCGATGTGTAAGGGCGTATCCCCGTTCTCGTCCGTGGAATTAACGTCAAACCTCCCGTCTTCGAGGAGTAAGCGTAACGCCGGGAACTGGCCGCCCCGGACCGCGGCGTGGAGGGGATTTCCACGGGCACCCTGGCACTGCGCGGGGGCTAATCGCTCGTCTTCCAGGAAGAACCGGACGAGTCTACAGTCGCCGAACCCGGCCGCGAAGTGCAGGGGCGCACGGCCCAATTTGTCGCGGATGTTGGGGTCAATTTTCGGATGTGCTAACAGGATTTTAAGGAGTTGCTCGGCGCCAAGATCTGCTGCTGCGTGGAGCGGGGTTTGGAGGTCGGCGTCCAAACAGTTCACGTCGACCCTCGGGTCTGCTAGTAGGACTCTTGCAATGTCTTCCGAACCGTAGACCCCGCACACGGCATGATATAGGGGTGTGCAGTTGTCCCTGAGGCCGGACCTGTTGACGTCAATGTCCTTCCGCGTGAGCAGCATTCGAACCACGGCTAGCTGGCGATGCTCGACGGCCAAGTGCAAGAGCGTGACGCGCTCGTATTGGTACTCAAGGAGGTACTCATTAACGTCTACGTTGTCAGTGTCCAGCATGATCTCCAAAGCCTTCGCCCTCCCGTGCGTCACCGCGTACGACAGCGGCAATACCTCTAGGTCCACCTGGCGAAAATCCGGGCGTGCCGGCCGACCTGCCCCGCATTCAAGGAGTACTCGGGTGAGGGGGGAAATATTGGGACACGCAGGGGGGGTTCAGAGGTCTGTGCGAAGAAGAAAACAAGGGCCTATTTATTGCCTTGGCTATTATTACAAAGTTGTTCCGAGACAACATTTAAAGGAAAAAATATTGATAACAACCCGAATCCCAAGAGGAAGCAATTGTAGGAAATGACCGGCAGTGTTGATAAAGGACAAACTAAAGAGAAAAACAGGGGAAGAAAAAAAGAAAAAAAGAACTAATAGTGCGTGTGGCCACCTTGGGCAGCAAGCACTGCCTGAATGCGGTGGGGCATTGAATCCACAATGGTCTGGATCTCTGAATTGCCCAGCTGAGCCCAAATGGACCAGATTGCATTCTCCATTTCCTCCCTAGTGCTTGGGCGGGTCGGGAGAGAAGAAATTTCTTCTTTCATGCGGCGCCAAATTTCTTCGATGGGGTTGAGGTCTGGTGAGATAGCAGGCCAGGGGAGGCGAGGAAGAAGATAAGTTTCGCGAACCTCCTGCATAAGGCGGGCATTATGGACGGAGGCGTTATCTTCCATGATTGTCAAGGGGTTTCCCCAGAAAAGGTGCTCACGACGATAGAGGGGAATTAGGTGGGGTAAGCAAATATGATCACGATAACCTTTTGCAGTTATTCTACCCCACCGCTTCCTATCCCAAAAGACAAGGCTAAGTCGTCCCCCAATTCCTGAGATAGCCCCCCAAACCATTAAGAGACTAAGTTTTTTAAATTTAGGAACCAAGCAATCCTCGGCATACTCTTCCCCGGGTCGCCGAGTAACCCAAATGCGGCCATGAGCACCTCCGACATTAAATGCGGCCTCATCTGTCCAGATAACTCGCCGCCACTCCTCCACCCCCCAATGAGCATGCTGCAGAGCCCAATTAAAGCGATTGGTCTTCTGTGCTGGGGTGAGAAAAGGCTTCTGGCGGGCAATTCGGCGATGGAATCCTTCCTCATCGAGCGCCTTTCGAACAACAGCGGCAGACATACGGACTCCAACCAGGTTGGCAAGAGAGGAATAGGGTAAGCGGCGATTGTGGGCACTCGCAGTGGCAACAGAAACTAATTTTTGGCGAATGATAGGTGTTATAATCCGCGGTCTCCCCGAACGTTGCTTGGGTTGAAACTTTCCTTGCTGACCTTCTTTTGATAGTCGCTGGATGGTACTACGAGAGATATTGAGGGTTTGAGCTATTCGGCGAATTGTCCATCCGGCATGGACCCGGAGGGTGTGGATAGCATAACGGCGTGCTTGGGACAGTTCTTTTCCCCGTCGTTGGGATCTGGGAACGGGAATATTGGGAGTGGGTTGGAGGCTCATCCCTTCTAAGGACCGAGCAAGTATCGTATCGAGTTCCTCCTCCATACTGACTGGTAAAGGAATAGTGAAAAGTGAAGGAAAAAAAGGGATAATTCCGGATAGGTGGAAAGGATTATACCAGCGGGTTGGAGGAAGCTGAGACTAAAGAATGACTATAGTGGGAACCTGTCCCGTTTCCTGATTTTCTATTCTTCACCCTTTTCACCTTTATATATACATTGAATACTAATATTCAAAACTTGAAAGTATCCGAGATACCTTCAATAGCCATCCCTTTCACCCGAATATCCTATGCTAACCGGCCTAAAGCCATTTGGTCCTTGCTTATTGGTTCTCATTGCCGGTATCGGCTTCCTACGGTCTCCAAGTGTTCCTACATTTATTGCATATTCCGTTCTGATATGCACAGGTACTACATACTTGTCCCCGGCAAGCACTTTCCAGAAACAGGGATTCGCAAAATTTATGTCAAAATATCTGTGCGCATCACAAATTCACCGCTTGTAGTTCCCGGGCCGTATACTTGTCGCCTGGGACACATATGCACCTACAGCAAAGCAAAAGCACGGGATGAGCACAGTCAAGCAGAGCAACATTATCGAGGTTAAGCACCAGCGTGCGTTCTTACTTTTTTGCTTTTTTATATGCCATGATCTCAGGGTGAAGAAAGCAAGGTTAAGCACGGCCGTGTATTCTGATGGCGGTCACTCTTGAAAGGTAGTGGGGAATTCTAGTACGAATAGGGTAAGAGTTGTTTTTCCTCTCCCTAAAACCTGATCTTAAACCAATTATATGCTTTGTTTATGTCTCACATCATAAGCACGAACAAGTTTTTCTCCATTCTTATTATGCCACAAGAGAAGGTCGTTGCAGTGCTTATGTCTCCAAAAATGGTTTAGCAAGTGAGATTTAGTGTGGTTGCCGTGGTGATTTAAGAACGCACGGTGGTGCTTAACCTCTATACCGTAAAAACTTGAATAATTGGACGGTGTGCTATGTCGTTGGACTTTCCTCTCCTAGTAAGGTCAAGAAACTTTTGCTTTTTTTTCTGTCTCGGAGGGGGGAAAGGGACCGTGTTTTTGCTGTGTTTTTGCCCCCTTTCCAGAGAAGGGAATTCTGGACTTCATAGCACACGGTCCAATTATTCCAGTTTTTACGGTATTCGGCACAATTGGGAACGACATAACTCAAAAATACATTATTCAATTGCTCAAATTAGGAATCTTATTTTACCCCTTGGGGTTACTTTCGGGGTATATGCACAGGCCTCCACTACCCCGGCTTGTCCCAATACTTCACCCCTACCCCTAGTAATCGCAACGCGTCATTGCATTTCCGCCTCCTCAGCACGCGAGTTAGGAGTTTACTGGGGTCCACCACGTTCAGGATTCCTTTGGAGACGACTAATTTCACAAGTTCCTTGTCGCCTCTGTTGGCGGCTGAGCGGAGGAGGTGGCAAGAACGATTCTCGTACTCATAACCGCCCATGCGGCAGCGTGGGTCGCACGCCGTGTCGAGGAGGGAGTCATATAGGAGGTAGAACAATGCGCGGCTGACTCGGAGGAAGGCGTATAGGTCTATTGGGTCATCCAGGAGTTCGGATATTTGGAAGATGAGCTCGTTCGGGAGGTGGAGCAAAGACATGGCGGGTCTTTGTTTATGGTGAGGTGTTGGGAGGTGGGGGTATGGATAAGCTCTCTGGGCGTTGGATCTCTCCTAGCTTCGTGGAAAAGGGGTGTTGAGGCTCGATGAGCGTATACTATGTATGCCCTCATTTCGGGGTTGCAAGGCTCAAGGTTCGCGAAGGTTCTCGCGCTTGGACCGATGGGACTAGTGACTTCTTGGCAACGCTTTTGTTGTGTGAACCGAGAAACGGAGAGACAGCGGCGCGGATCAATCTAATCACGGCTATCATCGGCTATTCAAACGCCCAAGATATTCGTGAAATTCTCCCACAATCTTCCACGACCAGACAATCTACAACCGCACCCCCAACTCCATCTCCCTCCGTTTGGCTCTCGGTGTACGATTTTCCGATAGAGCCCATATATCTGGCCCACTCCCAAGTTCTCCATCGAAAAATAATCTTAACCCAGAAGCAAACATGCCTTTCACTGCATTCAAGACACCAGATCCTTACAGATACCTTAACGGCTTCAGTTCTTATCACGAGTAAGCACCCTCACCTAGAAACTGAGTCCGGGAACTAAACTTGATAGGACCGAAGCTATACCTGGTGCCCTTCCGATTGCACAGAACTCTCCACAAAAGCCCCCATACGGGCTCTACGTAGAGAAACTTTCGGGTACGGCATTTACGGCACCCCGTTCTACTAATAAGCAAACATGGCTGTACCGGATTCTCCCCGCCGCTTCGCATACGCCTTTCACCCCCGCTCCAACGGATTTTACGTGCGGCCCTGCTCCCTTGGCGTATCGGTTTAACCAGATACCGAACCAGCTGCGGTGGGATCCTTTTGACATTGATGAATCAGCGGATTTCGTTCAGGGACTGCATATGATTGCTGGTGCCGGGAGCGCGTCGACAAGAGATGGCCTTGGTATTTATGCTTTTGCTGCTGGAAAAGATATGGATAGCAGGGGTGCGTTTTATAACGCGGATGGTGACTGGCTGATTGTGTTACAGCATGGTGAAATGGATGTTCAAACGGAACTTGGACGGTGAGTGGTGATGAAAATCCACGAGGTACTAGTTTTCTCACGTTAGTAGGCTATACATCCGCCCGAACGAAATTCTAATTCTCCCGCGTGGTATCCGTTTCCGGGTATCCCTTTCTGCTGGGCCTATCCGGGGTTATATTCTCGAGATCGCTTCAACTGGTCACTTTGAGCTGCCCGAGCTCGGTCCAATCGGTAGTAATTGCCTCGCTAACCCGCGAGACTTTCAAGTTCCACTCGCAACTTTCATCAGTACCCCGCCGGAGCCCCGAAACCCTTACACCATCACCTGTAAATTCGATGGGGGGCTTTTCACAGCAACCCAACCTCACACTCCTTTCGACGTAGTAGCCTGGCATGGGAACTATTTTCCAATGAAGTACGACCTGGGAAAGTTTAATACCATCGGCTCGATTTCATACGATCACCCTGATCCTTCGATTTTCACAGTGCTAACAGCACACTCCTCAACCCCGGGGACTCCGATCGCCGACTTTGTCATTTTCCCACCCCGGTGGTTGGTCGGAGAAGACACCTTCCGTCCGCCATGGTTCCACAGGAACAACATGAGTGAATTCATGGGGTTGATATCCGGCGATTACGACGCCAAGGCGTCCGGCGGATTCAAACCTGCTGGCGCAAGTCTTCATAACATCATGGCCGGCCATGGCCCCGATGCCGAGACTCACGAGAAGGCTTCTAACATGCTGCTAAAACCTGCAAAGGTGGGAGAGGGTAGTATGGCGTTCATGTTTGAGAGTTGTTTCATGATCGGTGTGACGGAGTGGGGATTAAGGACTTGTAGGAAGGTCCAGCCGGATTATAACGCTGAGAGTTGGAGTGGGCTAAAGAGGAATTTTTCTCCGCCAGAGGGGAATTGGGGGGAGGACGAGAGTAGGGGTAGACTTATTGTTACGGCATAGATTGGTGACCATAGGACATAGCAGCGAGTAATGCGCTCTGGAGTTGCTTGCTTGCGGGGTTTGGTTGGTTTGTACAAGTACTTGAATGGGACACCGATAGTTTATGAATGCTTTTTGATCTAGCTGCGCATGATATTAATACTTGTAGATTGACGCGGCCGCGTGGAACATAGATTCTAGTTTACACGACGTAGAGGCCTAGCTAGAAGAGGCGATTGTGGAATGTGCACTGGACTTATTATAACTGAGCAAAATGAGGGGGGCTCTTTGGAGTTATCACTGCGATATCGCTTAACAAATTGCTCTCATGAGAAACTTTAATGCTACGTGTCATCTTGAGAGATTGGTAAGTATGCGAATGCTCGAGCGCAAGTAGCTCAGTTGAGAGCTCGAGCAATGTATATTAGTTGCGTTCAGTGGGTTGGAGGCTTGGACACAGAAGAGTTGGTGATACTGTGTGCATAGATGGTATGATAATATTATAATACTACAACTGAAATAGCACGGCAGGGTTCACCGGCACGATTTCGGAACAGTCCTAGACCCTCGTTCAGCAATGTGGCCGGGGTGGATCTATAGCCTTACTGCAAGGTCACGCATTTAGGGGTACAATCACAGACTGTGACGCAAAGAACTTGAACCCCCGGTACCAACGATGGCTATGGTACTCTACTCTAGGAGATCTCCATACGGTAGTGCAGTCCAGTTAGGGGTGGGCGACTGCGAAATCTCTGTCCCCTCACACCTCACGCAAGTTGCCAATCGCTAAAGAACCTGCACTGAGGCTTGTGAGCGCTCCACTTCGCTCACGACATCCTTCCTTTTTCGAGCATCCTCGCATACTTGAGATAGGTCTCGTAGATCTGCAGATTGCAGTATTATCGGAAAAATAAAGTTCTATTATGATATTATGACATTCGTGGGGGGGGGGGGGGGGGGGGGGGGGGGGGGGGGGGGGGGGGGGGGGGGGGGGGGGGGGGGGGGGGGGGGGGGGGGGGGGGGGG
>Ga0307517_10004084_pt1 | contig 22531 bp, 18 predicted proteins | sample 23_EM_MG_FD_194515 | JGI IMG/M metagenome (GOLD analysis project Ga0307517, IMG submission 194515) | Populus trichocarpa ectomycorrhiza microbial communities from riparian zone in the Pacific Northwest, United States - 23_EM | ecosystem: Host-associated > Plants > Roots > Unclassified | place... | reverse complement strand
CACGTAGCCATCTGCAAGTTTTTACGCTGCCACAGGGCTGGAAAACCATGGCACGAAATCTGCTAATGCCCTATAACGCCCATTCTAACTCCGCTTGCGTGATAACGCCAAAATTAAATCTCCGACAGAGAACGCGACCATTCTTTATGGGAGCCATTGCGAATCAAGAGTAAGCTTAAAAGTAGAACTAAGGATGAGCCTCACAGTGCAGTGTGAGAGCGAGAGTGAGAGTAAGGAACCTGTCTGGCATATTTATACCTGACGTCTGTAGGACGGGGAAAGCAATTGTCGTGTGGGTCACTGGCCTTCTAGTGAGATTGGTCATACGCAAATAATCCCAAGATCATGGTTCCGGAGGCATTAAGCCAGTAAGTTCTCTGAAACCGAATAAAGCTGAACTGAATGCAGCTGATAAGGCGAGTCGGGGGGGCCCAACCACGGGTTCAAATTCAGAGATAAAAGAGAGGTTCGAAACTTCGCACGTTAGCAAACTTAGGGTAAGTACATGAAAAAATGTCATGGAATGTCAGTAGCTCAGTAGCTTTATGTTCCCATCCATATTCCGGCCGGCCTTGGGAATGCTTCGACTAAAACACATGGTCGGAGATGTTTCGACATTGAACAGACAATCGTCAGCTTACAGAATAAATCCCAACACAAAACTTGGGGCTTCAAGTCGGTAGGATCTGACATAATAAACGGTCACTAGTCCGAAGTGAAGTGTAATTGTCCACTAAAAGGTTACTGCAAAACGTCGATGAATGCAGCAGGACAGAAGTCGTGATTCTCACGTACTTATCAAAAAAGATGTTGGACATCTGTGCAGGCAGAGACATCTCCCAAATCTTAGGAAAGACTGCTTTCATGGCATGGAGGGAATATTCTCAAGCGAAGAAGGTGAATTATCTCACTGTTGATTCTCTACGGGGCTAATTGTAACACACTCCACAAGGGCGAGACTTTCTTCGTTTCCACAGGCGCTGGTCCCGTTGGCTCGTGGGTCACGCTTTCCTCTTGATTGCCTCTTGATTGAGAAAATTATGAAACGAACCCTTGAGTTAGGCTCGTCATTCAAATTGTGAAAGCACAGGGCCTCAAGGTCATCGGGTCCGCTGGTTCTGAGGAGAGAGTTCAGTTCAGTTCATGAAGGAGATCGGCGAGGCAAGAACATCGTTTTTATTAATAGAATCTCGACAGTTATCGTAAGTGGCTTGTACATAATTGCCCAACAGTTGTCGAACCATCTATTTTATGGATCATTGTCGTACAGCGGACGTTAGTCTGGCTTTCCTTTCTATAATCACCATTGTATTATTGATTGTTCCTTCCTCCTCATGCCTATCTATAATCCCCACCGGATTATGGATCGTGTTGCCCTTCATGTGCCCAATCTATAAAATACAGAAATATCATAGATAGATTCCTCATGTATAATAGCCCTCGAATTATTGATAATATCCCTCGACTTATAGATGGGTTCCCATCGATGATATCCCTCAAATTATCATAGATAGATTCCTCATGTACAATACAAATTATTGATAATATCCCTCGGATTATAGATGGGTTCCCATCGATGATATCTCTCAAATTATGGATGGGTTCCCATCGATGATATCCCTCAAATTATGGATGGGTTCTTGTTCATAATATCCCTCAAATTATGGCTGGGTTCCCATCTACAATATCCCTCGAATTATAGATGGGTTCTTGTCTATAATGTCGCCTCAAATTATGGATGGGTTCACATCTATAATATCCCTCAAATTATGGATGGGTTCGCATCTATAATATCCCTTGAATTATAGATGGGTTCCCATCTATAATGTCCCTCAAATTATGAATGGGTTCGCATCTGTAATATCCCTCGGATTATAGATGGGTTCCCATCGATGATATCCCTCAAATTGTGGATGGGTTCCCATCTACTGGCTGTATCCAATGCTGCTCGCCAAAGCCCATACCCGTTCGTCGCTCCCGCCCCCCTCTCGTCGTTTAAGTTCCTCCCGCGTTCCGACATCGAAATTCGTTCCGTTCAAGCGTCATGCATTCCGATTAAGGGTGTGTGGGATGGAGGAGCAAGCGTAATATAAGCCCGGGGGATCGCTTCTTCCTCGACATCCATTCATTTTTCAGAAATTGGGAGGCACACCCTCGAGTTTCTCGTTCTTGCCATTTGGTTTATGTTGGCGCTGGGTTGGGGATACCGAAGATGGCACTGGGTATCCTATAAGTCGGCTTCAGTATGAAGTCCAACGTCTCGTCCTACCTACGGTAACCTACCCCTAATCTACTAATCAATGTTGGTGCATTCTCGAAAATTCCTCTTCGAACGGCGGTTCCTCCTCTCCTTTCTGTTTCAGTGCCTTGACATTGCATTACAGGAACATCATCTACTTGTCGCTTGTCCTTCCGCGGGTTGCTCTGGTGCGTCACGTTCTCGAAATCACCTGCCAACTCGCCTCCATAATACTAGGTGTGATAATGGCGGTGCTTTTTTTTTTTTTGCTACTGCGTCTCCTCATTCCTTGTTGAAGGCCCAATTTTGTTGGCCACCCGAAAATAGCCGTTAACCAGCCAACCACACTGCGGTGCCAGCTCCGTTCCCGTTCATCTACTTTGGAAAACAGGCGCATAATGTGTTGGTGTTTTTATATCCTTCGGGTGGCTCCCAAGGGAATTTCTCCCCCTTCTTCTCTTTTGCCTTCCGTCTTTTTCCGCAACACTGTCTCCCGGGTGTAGTGGATAACCCTGTTCATCTCTGATATTCACCGCATCCTCAAAATTTTTGTTTTCTCCGGCGTTATCATGATATCTTCCCCATTTTCATACACTTCCAAGCCAACATTTGAACTTTACTCGCATTGAGCATGTTATCTTCCCTCGATGCTATTCATGAGGTCGGATGGGGCTCACTGTCCTCGTAATACTATAGGCGAGTTGGAAGGGTGGGCGGGCAATCATCTGCCATGCTATTTTAAATTTCTCCCTTCATTTTCATCTTTACTTTTCTTTCTTGCATTTGGATTCTATTTTTTTATGTCCCTTCTTCGGAGATTGACAGGGATGCCATCAGTTCTGTTTGTCTCCCCCTGCAGCAGCGATCTTAGTCCCCTTATTTGTTACTCTTGTTGATCGAGGCGCAAAACACGTGGATTTGCTGCGGCTCTTCAGCTTTTTATTTTTTTTCTATTCATCTCACTCTACTTGATATGGAATAGACTCTACTCTTTGTTCGAATGTGATTCCCCATTCCCTCCGAGGCAGCCATCGTCTTCTTACAAGTCGGATTCGGTATGAGATTCATTGTTTCGTTCTGTGTACATTCGCTTATACGATTAGGTATTATTTCCTTTTGGCTTGGACGTACCAAATTCCGAAGAATGGGGGGTATTTGGAGGACGACTGGTAGCTGCACCGCCAACCATTCAGTCTTTCTTCATGATCTCTCTTTTCTGTTTCGGTATCCTGATGTCACCTTATAGATATAACGGCGGATGTCATTAAACTGTCCATCCTGGAATCGATCAATAGCTGGCAGACGCATCAATAACCAGTTTTCATCCACGATGTTCCTCCCTGCCTTCGCTAATTAGCTTTGCAATTACCCGCCCAAGAACTGTTGTCCCTTCCTCTGGAAACGTAGCACAGGCTATGAGGAGGGGTGCAGCTGGTACATTGGAATTGTTCGTTTATTGGAGTGCGGGTGGTGGAGAGCGGACAACGGCAGCTCCCACCTCGAAACGTCCTCATGAATAACAAAGGAAGATTGGATTACATATCTGAAGTAGGATATGTTCAAAATCGGCGGTACGTATTTCTTCCATCCATTCGGTGCGTCGGTTCACTAGATAACTGATTTTGCATGCTACATGTACGTCTCTGATTCTCGCGTACCCTGGACTCCAGATATCGGGACTGCGCCGACTTAGCACTGATATCGGAGGTGTGGTCTCCCATCATCTTCTCGCATATGCTTCCACCTTATCTGCTTCTTCCTTATCTCCTTCCTTCCTACCTCAATTAGTTTGTTATTCGACCGTTGACTGACAGACCAATTAAGTGTAGGAATTGGAATATAATAAACAAGGCGGCTCGTTTATGTATTGTATACGATGTATTATTTCGTAGCAAATATAAACCAACTCATAGCCCAAATGAAATTGTTGAGGAGCTCGAACCGTATTTAAATAAAACCACCACCAAGGTGTCTCCCCGCCCGAAGGCCAGAAAACATCCCAGGCTGACAAACTAGCTACTGACATACGACCTAGTTTATACATACGCGGCCAGGTAAGTGCTAACGGAAAATATGTAAAGCGAACATAATGAAGCGGTGGGAGAGCGGAACGACGGCTACAGGGCGATAACAGGCTTAGCATCATTCGTATGAGGGGTAAATAAAGACGAACATAACACGGTGGAATGAGCGGCGAGCTCTTGGGGTGAGAACGAGAGGCTGGACTAGGATGACAAGTCCAACATGAGTCGCACAGTGAAGTAACCGACACCGAGAACGGGGGGGGTCGAAGCGTCGGGGAGGCTTGGAGACGGCGAGTTGGTGAGAATGCTGTCGTCGAAGTTTACAGTTTGGAGACGGGGTATTCGGGTAAAATGGGATGGGCACCGTATCTGAGTTGGTAATTGGAGTGAACATACGTGGCCTAAGCGCTAACGGAAAAATAAGCAAAACGAACGTAATTATAACACGGTGGGGAAACACATACCCAGAGCAGATATGAGGGAGGTGACTTGTACATTGTTGGACAAGCAGCGGACACCGACAACGAAGGGAAACGAACGAGGGGCAACGGTAACAAGAATAACACGCTGGGACGAGCAGTGGACGCCGAAAATGCGGGCCGTACTAAACACAGAAGTGGCGTCATTTTTGACCCTTCTACTACGTTTGTCCATGAATAGAAAGCAAATGGCGGACGGTTGTTCGTCGGCTTTGGGGATAGGGCATCATTGATCAACTCTGTACATCCTTCCGTACAACCTCTTCCTTCAAGCATAGGTTTAACCCTCGTCAAGCAAGGTTGTCCTTCTTGGCTAGCTCGAGCCTACCCACCGTCGCCTCCCGCTTCCTCTACAGCTCAATGGCCCTCTCCGTCCAGCCCCACCTTCCTCAATCGTGTTGTCCTGCCAGGTCGTCTTTTCTCTTTTCTACCGTCAACAAGCCTAGAGCGACAATTATTATTTTTGGAGGTGATAGTGCGCAAAGGTTGGCATGTGGGGGTTCCACGCCAGAAGTCAATTCACACGCTGGCGGTTGAGATGGACACTGCAGAGAATTGGGGACGGGCAGCGAGGAGGGGGGTTCGCGCCACTACGTCGACAGTGGTTACAGTGGACTTATGCTGGATTGGAGGTAGCAATGGCGGTGTTGGTGTCATCTCATGGGTCCTCCACCACCATCGTCGCGACGGTCTCTGGAAACAGAAAGGCGCGGTGGGACATTCTGTGGTCGCAAGTTCGGATGATGACATGGTCGCATTTTTCGAAGGTTGGTATTCTTGATACAAAAAATGAGAAAGCGATCTTGAGGAACTGGTTCGATTGTTCTGTAAAGGAGTGCGAATAAGGAACCAGTCGAAGAGGTGCAAGGAATTAAAGTGCAAGGAAAAACCAATAATAATAAAATAGGAAAAGACGGAGATGAACGAACCTATGCCATTGACAGAGACACGGCGTACCATGTGTCCGTCTGCACCTTCTCCATGATGTGATGTGGGTGTGGGTCCTTCTTGAGTCTCGACAACTCGAATTACATGGACATACAACGCCCCAGGCAGGGCGTGAGGGCTGTTAGACCTTAAGTTGTGCAGGTGGGTTACTTCGTCTAGGCGGATGACCGCGGGGGTCATCGACGTTGGGGGTGCATTGGAGGTGCACGAGTGAGACTAGAGATCAATAAGTTATTTTATTCAACAAAGAATAGAGGCCAATAGCGTACGGGAAATGTATGAAGTTTTTTCCCAGAACACAAAGCAAAAGCCCAAAAACCTTTGCGTGGTTTCGTTCTTTTGCATCTCGTAGGGGTTATAGAATCGGCCGCATTTGTTTATAGGCCGAGAGCCCAACACAACTGCGCGAGGAGGCCATAAGGTGACGAACGACTTTGGGTGCGCTGGGATGACGTGGCGGTGCCTTGGTGGACGCCGGCGGAGGAGACGGTTCTGCAGCCATGGAAGGTTCCCGCTGTGGACCGCGTTGTCACAAATTCAATTGTTGAGGTGATCGTAGGACCACGTCCATGGATTCATCAACCAGTGTAGTGGCTCCGATCTACGGAATGCAGGTGCTAGGTCGCCTGGCAGAAAAGCCTCACGATGTCCATAGCAATCACACTGGCCCTGCTATACTTCGCACCAGCCGTTTCATATCTTCCAATCCCCGAATCGGCAGACTACAGCTCCGCCCCCCAGCCCCTTCCTCCTCCACAGCGCAGTAGGGCGTGGATTTCTAACGCAAGAGCTTAGCAGATGAGAACCTCGAGGCAGCAAAGAAAAATAAACCCACCAGCTTCGGCCTCAATGCCTTTGAAAACGGTTATAGGAAACCAAAATATATCTGAAGCACTTGGATCAAGACAGGGACAAGGGAAATGATAGGAAGACGCACCATGAACCAAATAACCAGGCTAAATCCCTTTCCCGAACCCTCTCCGCTCACTCATTTGCGATATTACTGACGCTCGCCAGTTTATCTTGAAATGAACGACTGCTTTAGCATAGAGGAGGATCGTAGTGCTGCGAAGGAATGAGAATGAGAAAACAGTTGAGAAGGAGAGGGCGAGGAAAGGTTGAGTTTAAAAAAATGAACATAAAGGTAGAAAAGAAGAAAGACGAAGATAGGAAGAAAGATAGACGAAAGGACGAATTGAGCCCTTGGAAGGCATCATGATTCGCATGTACTTGAAATTTCACCCTCAATCTGCTTGGGGTCAGTGGACGCGATTCTGCGATTCTGAGCTTCAAAGTTTCACAGACAACACTAGCAGCTAGTGGCGTATGACGACAGCCTGCACTGCCGTAGATGTGATAGGCACCTCACCCGACTCAGATGGGACCGCATTCATAAATCCCATCCTACCACCAAACGGCGTTCCCTAGCTGTGGCCATGGGTGCAGGACCAAAGACTAGAAGTTGGGAAACGATCATTAGACAAGTGACAATGGCAATTAGGGAAAGAAGGGGCGAAGAATGGACGCACAGTTCTTCATGAGTCATGACCGACATAAGCTAGGTTTCTCACTTCGGTCCAAACCACGTTCACTTTGGCGGGTTAATGTACAATAAAACGAAAATTCGGTGGACTGTGGACCAATGGCTGTAACATTATTTTCATAGCTGAATTGAATGAGATTATATTGAGAATATCATGCCAATATTGGCAGGTTAAACTGGAAGGGTGGTGAGTAATGGGAAACTGATCATCAACTCGCCTACGGGAGAAAATAGAAACTCCGACAAGAAACTTCCCACCGTTGATGCTCGATCACGACACCCATCTCAATCATACAGCGATGGCGAAGAAAAAGAACAAGTGAGATATCTATACTTATCATGGAGGGGTATACATTGATTTAATTCTAGGTGATCCGACTATGGTACTGGTACTGTGAGCGCGAATTTGAGGATGAGAAAGGTTCGTATGACTCACGCCAGTTCGCTAATTTTCCGTTCAGTTTTAGTGCAGCACTAAAGGCCCAACACAAGCTTCAAGTGTAATATGTGTCCGAGGCGACTGAACACCGCAGGAGGATTGGCTGTTCATATATCATATCCAATAAGTTCACAAACATGAACTAGAAAAATGCGTCAATTTCTTCCGGCTCATGCCATCGCATAACTGATACCCACTTTATTTATAGCCTGTGCACGTCCAGCCTGACGAGATGGATAGGAGGTGGAAATTTTCGGGATGGAAGGGATTCCGGTACCAGATGTGGCATATTACAAGCATCGCAAGGAAATCGAACTTGGACTCGCTGCTGGATCCATCTCCCAGCCTCCCCCGAAGAGGGCCAAATTCAAAAATTGCCCATTGACCGAGGAGTTGCGATGGCAACTCGACGAACACAAAGAGTTTATGGAACTCAGCGCACCGGAAACGTCTGCACCCGTAATATCCTCGTCGTCTGGTGCAGTTTACGGCGCTCCGCAGACTTATGCAACACCTCCACCTCTTACCGGCCCTCCGATGGGCGGTATACCGCCGCCCTTCCCCCCACTCATGTCAGATCTCCCTCCGGGGTATGTTATATTTTCTACTTCTTTATCGCTTGGTTCTCATGTACTTGCCTTTAGACCACCACCTTCCGGATTTCCTACGCCAGGCTTCCCGCGGGGTGCTCTTCCTTTCCCCCCAGGCTGTCCCCCATTCCTATCTCCGCCTTTCCTCCCTCGTGGAATGTCGCCACCTGGCAGTCCTTCAGGTGGCCCTCCAGGTATAGTCTCTCCACCTCCGCCTCCTAAATTTGTTCCCGCACAAGCAAATCAAACCCAACCGCCACCAATGTCACCCCCCGTGCCTTCAACATCGAAAGAACGTTCGGAACCTACCATTCCTCGCCCTGAAGAGCGGGTACGACAGCCAGTGCTAACTCTTCCTAGCAGACCAATCCTGATTTCAACAGGGCTACGGAGCTGAAAGTACAAGACGCTAATTTCTCACCGGTGACGATCTTTTTTATTTCACTTGGTCAGTTGGCTTATTTCATTTTGATTATCCAGGACGAACATTGTGCCATCCATCCGAAATATTTCCATGCCCTTATTTACGAAGGTTCCAACGCTATAGTAGAATATTTGCGTGCCAAGAAACGCGCGCGTGCAGAAGATTTTTTGTCATTCGAGTGTGGGTCCGTCTTGCTATTCCTCACTCACTTCGCTCGCCCTTTCACTTATTCTTATCATTCAGCTGTGCGATTGGAAGTGTATTACTCTGTCCTATCAGCGAACTCCCTTACATTTTTTTGGTTATATTTATGCACCCTTTTTTGAGCTGATGTTGTTGACGTGGTCACAAAGATGATGGCGAAACATTCGTTCATTCAAGCAGGGCGGGTATTAATTACCCCAGCCGAGTTTGGTAGGCGCTCTCCATACCCCTTCCAATTCCCTCACCCTCGAGTCGTACTTAGGTTCATGTAACCTCTTTCCCACTCCCTACTAATTTCTTTTCTGTACATGATGGTCGGTCTTTTCTCTCATTCCCATATTATTTAATTTGACGAATTCCGCAGCGTAAAGGAAGGGTTTTTTTTCTCTCGTTTTCTTGAGGTTGCCTAGCTCCTCATTCGTGGCTTACGCCGTATCGCTGACCACTTTAGAGTCGCGTGCGCCTTTATCAGTTTGTCGCCACATTTCTCCTGCTAAAGGGATGCTTATTCTTTGGCGTTCGTGTTAGATTTGTCAACCGAAGTTCGAGCATTAATTATTCGGGTTGGTGCTGCAATTCCAGCACCATTTCTTGAGGTCAGCCTTTATCTACAGTCTTTGCGCTACTTCGATTATTATATCCCCGAAGCCATACACCGCCATATACTATGTGACTAAGTATGTACTATTCAAAATGGGTCGTTTGACGTTACAACATAAAGGCAGAAGATCAGAATCATTCGAAGCGCAAAGAAGGAATGACTAGTGGCCAACTAAACATCGTCCGCTCATCGAGGACTCTCTTTTCATCCCCGTGAGTTATCTTGAACAAACTATGTAAACTCTGATTTGGGGCCGAACAACCTTCAGAGGCACCTTGATTGTATGTCGAATTAGTAATATGTCGCCGAGCTCTCAACAGCTGTCAGCTGGGGAATTAATTTCAGATGTACCGTGACCAATGGTCCTATCACCACCAACACCTATGGAGGGGGGTCTGAATGAAGGTCCATTCCCGTTTGACCGAATCGAGTCTCCTTCATCGAATATGGAGGAGGATAGTCGGACATACTTGAACGTTCGAGGAGGGGCGTGTGTGGGAATCAGCATACTTGACTGTAAACCGGCACTGTGGTGAACTCTGGGAGAAATAACATCGCCCATAGGATCATGCGTGTTCGAGTGAACATTTGAATTCTAACAAGATAGTTGGAACAAGGAATGCTTTATCAGGTAGCGACCTTGAGCTATCCAACTCCGTGCCCTGTCCGATTGACAAAAGAATCAACACAATATATATCTGGACATATCAAGTCTAATCTTGACCGTCGAGATTCAACCACCAGATGTGATCCGTATATTGTGGTAGTAAAGTAAATTTGTTGTTGTCGATGGATAGTTTACCAAGATCTAGTCGGATAACCACTTTGACCTTTGTGCGCTCCGGTCAATATCAAGCTTGACCTATGCGAACTGGGTTTACACCACTCCCATCAAGAAAGAAAGAACGTACTGGCGGCGGTGGCTTAGTCTGGCTATCAGCCTTGGACTCAGCAACGCTCCCGGGACTTTGAATATTTTAGTATGAATGAATTTATAGCAGGTGTGTAAGGTCGCACCTAGATAATGCCCTTGGCGTGTTTCCTTCTAACTGCGGACCGAATATGATAAGCCCCAGGAATGTTGCTCCTTTAAATCCAATGATTATAAGTAATCATGTGCAATTCCATGGGTAAAGTGTAGTTCGCAACGTGTAGACATCAAGCTGGACAAGTACGCTGAAAAATCGAAAATTTTGTATCAATTGAACGAAATCGGACAGGTTGCCTGAGTGGATAAATGACATAAAATGACCCTAAAGTACAATATCACTTCTTTCCATTCACGACCATCGGAAGTTGGGAGCGAGCAGGGATTAAACCTCGTGGTATATAAAACGACAGCGAGAATCTCTGGGAGAGCAATGTGAGGGTACCAGAAATGCCCATTACTCTGTTTCTCGGCGTTGTTGACAGTGGCGATAGAGAATGCTTCTCGAATTAATATCAAAGCAGAGATGAGGAGGAGAATGCGCTTCTGGTGCTGACTTTCCTCAATGCCTTGGCGCTGTAATCCCTTTTTTCCTGTTAAATCACTTAGGTCAAATGGGGCTCCAACGGATAGAAATCTAAGTGAACAAACCTGTAATCTCCATTTGTGCAAGCAGGAAGGTTCGAAAAACCTGGAGCAGCATCAGGAAGCACAAGATGGCAATGCTTGCTGCACGAAGCACTTTGGTCGTGTTGGGATTGCGGGTGGAATCGGCACGGGTGATCGAAATGCTCGCGATAGCGAGGGCAACAGCGGCACTGAGGCCAATGCAATGGAGTAGACGATTTCTTGTGAGTTGGAGAATGCAACTGTCTTGGGGCTGGGTGGCCAGTGATGAGTTCTCTATGAGAATTTGGAAAAGGGGATCGTAAGTCAACCACCTATCGCATATGATAGCTGCAATTTTGCTGCTCACCGATTTAGAACTAGGTTATAGGCAGAAAACAACAACCCAAAGAACCCGGTGCCTAACAACATATGGTCAGTCGATTGAGATTGCCTTTGTGCCATGTTCTGTTTTCGCACACTGGGAGGTGACTTCGACATTATGATCCGGGCTCATTGTGTATTTGGTCTTGAAGGTAAATGTATTCATGGAACCTACAGTAAATTCCCCATCCTCCTCGAGCTTGGTCGTCGATGATGACACATATGGTACGTGGTTCTCGTTCTCGTCCTCATGTTCCACAGTACTCATCATTGTTGTTGTAGCTCTTCAACTTGCCACTGTTTCCTGAGATAAAGGAACAAGTAAAGCAATTGGTTGTTTTCCTGCCACCGTCGTAACTCACCGAAGCAGGTTCGTCCCGCTCCTGGAGGTTGCTTGTGATGGTCGATGACGGCATGTATGGCCAGTCATCCTGGATCTCGTTGTCGTCTTCATGATTGTGCCGGCCGTAGTCGTGGCAGCACTTCGACTTGCCGCCGTCTCCTTCAACGCAGGCAATGCGTATACCACACACTGTTCGTGTTCGTGACGACGTCCTGATTCTGTAAATCATAGGTGTTGTTGATGTGTGGGCGAGATAGGCTAGAGTCAAGGAACGGGTAAGAGTCTGATCGTTGATTGCGGGTGTTCTTAACTTACCGTAGCCTCCCGTCGTCGATAGCGCCTTTCTTGTTCACCGTATATGTGTGGGATTTCCAACCTTCCTCCTTATTCTTGGATTCGTCGGTGACGGCACTGCAGTAAGCCGCTCTCGGCCTGGTTCCTCTCCTTCAAGGTGCTCATCGTCGTTTCTGGTTGGTCATCCCTGCCGCGTCGTAAGATAAGTCTAGTGAGTAAATGAATTCTTCTGATTCCAACTACCATTGTTGACTCAGCGGAGCAGATAAATCCCTGCTCCTTTCCTCATCCTTGAACTCTTTAGTGGTCATCGACGACACCATCGGGTAAGTCCTTCTCGTTCACTCTCATTGTGGTCATTCCAGCTCTTCGAACCGGCACTGTGTGACCCTTGTTGTCGATAGCGCCTCTGCTTGTCTGCTACACGTGTACAGTGTGTCGTTGCCTGTCGACGTGTAAGATTGTTTGCCAAGGCACGTTCGTTACAGCCCGCTCCATTTGGCCATCGCGATGGAGGTGGGGAGGAGTGGATGGGCTGAAGGAAATGAATGTGAATGACTGTCGTAATTAAACCGCTCGCGGATGAAAATACTATACTGACCGTGTGTCTCATAGCAGCCGTCGACATTGTACTTGTCTCTGTCCTTATTGGATGCGCGCCCCCGCTGTCCATGCGGATATCAATTGGTGGCTGGTGATGCCCATCGACGGTGTGGCGTTGAGATTGAACAGCGTCGGAGATGGGGCTAACGAGTGGAAGTGGAGGAGACTGGTAAATACCGGCTAAGTATTTGGCAAGGACAATTATAACTAACCCAGATCCTTGTTCTAAGTACTCATAATTCTTGTTTTCGCCGCTGCACGTCATTGTTGAAGAGTGCAAACCACTGGCCATGGCCTCATCCTGCTTCATAGCTGTGGTGTTGAGGTCGTCGAAAATTGTGGGTTTCGAGCAACACCGTAACCGTCTGCTCGGAGGGAGGAGGGAGAATGAAGAATCTAATAGACGGTAAGTAGTCGCTTGTGGAGGTATGGACATGTACATACCTAATAGTAACATTATCACGCAGAACACATCTGCCCACCGTTTGGTGCAACCGTGCAAGTCGTTAATAAGTATTAAGAACAACGACTGAGGAGGACGAATTGAGTCTTGGTACTTACGGGTTGTTCATTGAAAGTCAACTAGGAACTCGCCGTAAATCGTAGCCTACTGGCATAACCCACCTGTGTGGCACCGTATCCTGCCTGACATGCATGAAGGGAGAGAAGGAGGGCGTTTTTGGTCATCGTTGATGGGCGCGATTGCTTACACCCACGTGAACGTGATTGCGAGTGTGTGGCTGGAGCTTCTAACCATGTCCTTCCCAACCATACCGACCTCATCGCGGCCATTATCGACTGGGTTGCGCTCCTCACCCCTACAAACACAGAGCCAGGACTCAAGACGTCCGTACTCTCCTTTTGTGCCCTCACCTTTTGTGCCTTCGTCTTCCCCTCCCAGATACACATATTCCACACCATTGATCTCGGCGCCTGCCCACCAACGGGGGTATACTATGTACACTTCCACCGCCTTCTCCTATCGAACCCATATCTAGGGACCCATGTCAGGCACTTCCGCCTCGTCGTTAACACTGAGGAGGGTTTTGCCAATGGAATCTCGTGGCTCACGGATCCGAGGACGCTGGGGTTCCTCCCGAATCTCCGTTCCTCTGGGCCGAGCTTCAATTCCACCAGGACGATGTGCCAGATAAGCGGGCAGGCTTTACTCGTGTTTTTAAGATCGAGAATGTGACAGAGGTCGAATTGGAGTCTGCCTTTGGGTTCCTGGTGGCATTGTTTGTATCTCTGGCAAGGATGAAGTACTTGGCGCTGTCTGACGTGGATTTGGATGCCGACGAGGAGATTCATTCGACATCCCCATGTGTGGTTGCATTGGAGGGCTTATATCTCCGGGGCGTATCCCCAGGAGTGATCAAAATCCTCGCGAAAACTCTCTCAAATCCCGCCGATGCCCCGCCCACATTACGCAGGTTGGTGTTGACGCCAACATTCGAGGAAGGATTCGCCGAGGCAGTTGTGGAGCTGATCATAGCGTGCGGGTCGCACCTCACGAGCTTGGCCTGGTTACCGTCGATTTATTTTCGTGAGTCCACCTTAATCGAATGTCGGCCCACAGCTGATAAGTATTCAAGCTTCTTCCCTCGGCCCAATCAACATATCCACAGTCCACCACCTCTGCACTCTCCAGTGCATCATCACATCTCGAAACATAACCCCACAAACAGCCATTCGCCCAAACCCTCTTCCTCCTACTCCAACTCTCCAATCGCCCCAACACCCTCGAAAAAATCACCGTCGAATGTCACTGCATCAAGAAACACCATACATCCAAAGAATCCCTTGCTAAACTCTGGCAGCCACTCGATATTGCGCTTTCTGCTATGAGTAGTGGCGAACCGGCATTCGAAAAGCTGAAGGCGGTGGAAATCATTTTATCAACGAGCACCATCCAGGCGCCGGAGATCCATAGATTCATGATGGGGCAGGGAGAGCTCCTTCCAAGCGTTCAAGCGCAGGGGGCGATGGTATCGGTAAGGGTGGAACAGGGCGGCGAGGAAGAAGAGTTATTGGACCGGTTGCGTCAGATGTGAAGAGTATCACAACTGTTGTATGAGTGTCCAACGATTAATATTGAGTTTCGTTTTAAAAGACAACGAGTCCATCAAACCAGGCAAACAGGTGCGCCTTGCTGAGGCGACGACCTTGGATTTCATCACGCGGAACATGACAATCGCCATCCCTCGTGTCCTTGATGTTGTCTCTGTTGGTGGGATTATTCAAATGGTCCAACAATTCATCGATGCGTCTGTGCTTGAATTTATATAGTGCAAACTGTCCCGATCAGAGCTCCATGCAAGTGCAGTTAAAAAAGACTGTATCAATCGCGTCTGTATCAACTGCGCATTGCCATCTTCACATGCGCAATGCGTGCAGGAAATAATCCAACATATCGGCCTACTCTAGTGCCTCCCTCGCAATGGCATCATCACCCCGATGCAAATCATCAACGCCGTCCAAGAAGGTGTGTACTAAGTAATACGATATTGGTTTCCTTTCCTTGAATCTTGATCAATACATCTGTTTTGACAGCACTTTACTTGGACAGCACATTCGCTCGTTTCCTCGTGTTCTCCACTTTCCTTGTTAACGCAAGCCCGATCACAAACTTCATGAGTATCGGAGGCGCAACTCCATTGACTGGTGTCAACTTACCCAAACCCACCACGGCAGGCGGCCTTAACGCCCACAACAACTGAGAAGGTGAATATCGAGCAGTTCATCTTCATTTGAATTTTATTGCTAAATAAATCTTCCTCATAGGTGACTCCAGTGTGAGTCGTGGTACATATTTCGCCTTTAGATAATAGTCGCCTCGACTAAAACCCATAACCCAGCCGATTTCTTCTTTGGAACCAACCACGACTTCAACGAGACCCGCTTCCAAAATGTCTGTATCTTGAATTACTTGTACCCCTGTATTTAAATTGACTTTCTTTCCTTGATAGCTCGTCAATTTCAGAACAAGTTTGGAGCTGGAAAATACAAAACCATCACAGGAACTTCCTCGACTAAGGCTCGATGATGCACAACTCCCAATCCTCCCTCGGGTCTCCATGCCTCTTCACATACGGCGAATACGTCTTCTCCATCAACTTCTTCATCGACGGGCGCCAAAAAGACGGCCAACTAGATCTCATCGTGGCGCGTGGTTTCTGCTAACTCATGCAGCTGTCTCCCGATTTCCATCGCCGCAATGGGTTGATCAGTGACGAGGGCTTCGAGTTCGTGTAAAACAAATACCCGTTCACGCCTGGAGCTAATACTGCTGGAGTCAACACCTTTAAGACCGATCTGACTTCACCGATGGCGTTCCAGACGCCGTGCCTCCGCTATGCGAGCTTCGTGAATAACAACATCGAGGCATTGTACCCTAACCCTAATAATCTTACCCGTCGATAATGGTCCATTATCAGCTGGTAAGAGTGTTTAGTAGGTTTGCGACGAACAGTTCAACGACGAATGGTATCATGTGGTTGGCTATGCATCACAAGTTCCTCATATGGTCTGATGGCCTTCAGCGAACCCACTGTCGCCTCCCTAAGGTGTGCGAGCAGTTTTAAATCAGATATTCCAGAGTAGAGGATGCGTAGCAACAAGAAGAGGAGCCTTGAGAGCGAGTTGGATGAGCTATGCAAGAACTTCGTTTTGCGAAAATTCGGAATGCATATCACCGGTAAGCGTCGCTGTCTATGTAGAAAGCAAGAGGGATGAGTGGGTGAAGTACCGCAGTGAATAAACCTTAAACTATGGACACCACCAGATCCTTCAAGGAGATGACATCAAGAACTTTGGTCAGAAGTATCTTAGACACCGCTCGTCTGCCGTAACTCAAATCACTCCCTTGAGGCTGTCGACGTAAAATACTAACCTAAAATTTTGTAAAAGTACGCTCCTATCCAAAAAATAAAACAAACCTAAATGAATACACCAGCAGGCCAAATGCGAGTCGCACGCCGAGGCATTAGTCATTGAATTTCGGACTAGGGCACGCATAACTGATCTGCCTTTGGATTAAGTCAATAAGATTATCCACGAATTAGGTCAAGTAAAGCGATACAGTGGGAGTTCTGCGGTGGGTAGGTAACGACAAGGGTGATTAGGTGTCGTTGAAATGGAGGCCCTATTCTTTAGGGCAAGCGCGGCCTTTTGCAAATCGTTGAATGGCGCATGTGGCACTTAGACTTCAATTTGAACCTGACCTCACACATGGCTTTGAACTTCTGGAGAGAAAATTCTGCTGTATTCGCGAGATTATTAATTAACACTGGTACTAGTCAGCTGGATTCCCTATCTCAGATTGTAAGAGCATGCTTCTCTGGAATTTCTGCAACCGATTCCGCAAACCCAGAGAGGATGACGAGCTGGCAGAACAGGCGAACGAAGCCTTTCTGTGCCCGTTTTATAAATTAGAATGCTTATCCGTATCCTCGCCTCTATGTTACTTACTTTTCTTGCCATCATTTCCTCCATTTTCGAAGCGAATCGAACTTCTGCTATGCTTACTTCCATACATGTGTGAACTATTGTCAAATCACCGTGTACTTGTACATAGAGTTCTTTGATGCCCTCACTACCGTTATTTCTCGTCTCTGACCTAGTCCACACTGCGATTTACCCTCTTTCCCTCTCCTCCTCGAGTGCGGTGGTCATCGACGACGCCGCGTATGGTACGCCATTCTTGTACTCATACTTGCTTTCCATAGGGCTGATCGTGGTCGTCGCGCCGCCATGCCCTACAATGACGAGCGATTAAAACACTTCGTTACTTTCCTGCCAACGTATTAACTCACTGAAGTAGATCTATCCCCGCTCTCACTCTTGTCCTCCTCGATGTCGGTTATGGTCATCGACGACGGCACCTATCGTAAGTTCTTGTTCCAGTTCTTGTCTTCCATAGTGCTGATCATCGTTGTTCTAGTTCTTCGACTGGCCGCCATGTCCGACGATGAAGAGAGTAAGAAGTGTCTTCTTTTTGCTGCTGCTTCCCTGATTCGCCAAAGGATAGGTCGCTGTTCGTCGTTGATGTGTGCGCTCGTGCCCAGGATGGACTAGTGTTTTGAACAGGTGAAAATCTACTCTTTGGTGATTCCGAACTCACTTTAGTTCTCATAGCCCCCGCTGTAGCTCCCTTCTCGTTCGCCATTACAGGTGTAGGTTATCCATCGTCGACGCCCAGGTCCCGCGCTGTATCTAGTTGAGGTAAGTCAGCGAGTGCCGTTGACGGTGTGAGAGTCGCTAAATTACCTATGGTAGAACATGCTCGATTCAACCACTGCGAGGATGATGGGAAGCAGGGAATGGGCATAGTACTCTAGGAGGAAACTTCAGGTATGTCAGGGCCCGTTCCCAGTCATACAGGTTCTCGACTCACTGTGCCCATCGTAGTCCTTGTCTAACACCGCCCTGCTCGTTCAATATTACACTTTTTTGGTGGCTCCTGTTGTCCGGGGGATACCGACACGTTGGTCGTGATGCTCGTCGGGGTTGGGACCAAGAGCTAAAAGAACGGATGTGTGAGGGTCATTGATGTGGCTGCGGTGGTGATGACGATGGGCAAAACTGGGCGAGGGTGATGGGTGGGCAACTGGTAAGTCTTGGTTGACTAATGGTGAAGGATAATTTTTAACTCACCAAAGCCAATTCATCGAACACCAGCCATTCCATGTTCACCAGCCTTTGTCGTTGCTGCCCGTTGAAATCAAGAAAAAGCTGGCCGGCCATCCTAGAGTTGACGGACTGTAGCCAGTACTCCACTGTCGCTCCCAATTGTTAGTCGTTATACGTGGAGAGGAATGCTGGTGGATATCGAGTCAGTGTGAGTATTCGTTCATCGCCGTATGGGTGTGTACAAACCTGATGATGTTATGATGCAGAACGCCTCCGCCCATTGTTATTTGATCCAAGCCCTAGACGTGTATGTCTGAACCGATGAAAAAAAAGTTGATGAGAGGAGGGGCGGGCTGTTGACAAGTACACGCCCTCAATGGAAAGATGAAGGGGCTCTGGGGAACTCACTGCCATAACCCGTAACTCCCAGACACATTCTATTGTCGGCGCGTGGAGGGACGGTGTTGATAATGGAGGAGTATTTAAAAAGTCCCGGTGGGTTCCGGACCGCGGTCACGCCTCCCTGTCCATAAGTAGATTCGTCGTCTCTCTAACTGCATGGGCTACTGGACGCTCCTACCGACAACGCTCTCACCGACAACACCCTTGGCTCTCGAATCCCAACCAACGTTGAAGCAGACTACAACTCCTTTTTCTCTGGGCCCAGTTTTCTGTCACAGCGGCGGCTGCAGTCCAAGTTAAAGACCCAAGATGCAATCGAAGATGTTGCTTGAATCGTTGCTCTGGTCTGGGTCAGGCGGCGTGAGGCACGAACTGCTGGTGGAGAGTATTTTTTGGGATTCAAGGATAATCTTCATTATCGGCGTAAGTTTTCATTTTTTCCTTTCTGATGACAAGGCAGGTGGCTGAGGAATTTCAACCACGCTGCAGTCTCCTGCGTTCACACCCCTTCAACCTCACCATTGGTCTCTTCTAGTAGGACTAACATCGACGTCATCTGGTGCAACGTCCGCGTCAACGGCAGCCCAGTCCACGAATCCCAGCCATCTCTGCTGCAGGGGGCTTTTCTTTTTCATTCTCGCAATGACAGCCCCACTTCAATGCGGATACAGAATTGCAGTCCAAGGACCATGCACAGCTACACTCTCCCAAGAAGCCGTAGATGCAGATTCAAGATCTTATCATCCCAGCTGCACCGTCCGGCGCCCATCCATCTGCACCTAATGTGCCAGCACCGTCATCTGCCCCAAAGTCGAAACCCAGGAAGCCGAGGCACCACAGGCAGCCAGAGCCTGGCCTTGGACGACGTAGTGTCATCCCGATCCCTCTTGATAGGCCCTTCATTGGCGTCCTTGCCCACCCCAATCACCCATGCTTCTCTCGCCCCTCTCAGGACCACAAGCACCACATCCCTCGTCTACACATGCACCGTAAGCACCAACACATGCATTTCATGTAGCTCCATCCTCGCCTTCAGCATCATTTCCAGCGGCACCGACTCAAACACAAGTGCGGGCACCAAGATTGAACTTGTCGTTGCAAGACCCCGTTCTCAGGAAGCTAAAGCAGCGCGCGGAGGTGGGGTTGTAGCTTTCGAAACACGTCCAGGCGTCGCCGTTGTGCGCCACCTCGACCCTGGCAGCCGAAGCTGTGGCTGTGGCTGAGGCGGTGGGTGATGTGGAGGTCGATGCGGGTGGGACGAGTACGAGTGCTGATGGAGGTTTGGATGCGAGTGGGAATGGGGATGGGTCGAAGGACGAGATGGAGAAGGATGCTCCGATTGTTAGGCAGGCAAGGGGAAGGGTGGAATGGAGGGTGTCGAATCGTCGTCGGATGTCGATTCCAAAAGCCCGCAGGACGTCAATATTCAATGGCGATGCTAGAAAGTTGAGATGGCACCACCTTGGTCAACGTTAGCGGCAAAGTTAATCAACAGTTTTCATTGTCCTCCGCCGCTGCCTGTGCTGGACCAGAAGTTGCCTATCTTGACTTTATCGAAGTCAGTCTTTCCTCTTCCTCCTCCAACGGCACTCTTGTAGGCTTTGCCTCGCCCGCCTCCAACGTCAACACTGCTGCAACATCCGTAGAATCAAGAGAAACGAAGAAAGTGGTTATCGAGCCCACATCCATCCCTAAATCGTCCCCTCAACCATCTCCACCACCCGCGTACTCCACAACCTCCAGATAGACGTTGGTAGTGTCCTCTCCAGCACTTTGGGCGCCACAGCCGGCCTTTGCACAGCCACGACCTCTTCAGGAAAAACTCAAACCGTTCCAACCACCTCAACTCAGCCCTTCCGACAAAAACAGCTAGATCTCGCCCACAATCCCCAACATGCGCATGGCCCCCGACTTCCGCTCGCCGTCTCGGTTGGAGAGGAAGGTCGACTTTGGTTAAACGTAAGTTTTTTTTTATCTCATTTTCCCCATCTTTCTTTGTTGTGTTTGTTTTATCTTTTTTTCCATTGAACTGACTGCTCGACCCCGTTCTCTGGCTCACAACCCAGCGTCAGCCTCAAAAAAATTTACCACTCCAGATCAACCGTCATCGTTGTTGGCTCAGGAACACCGAGCTCACACATCGCCCCGTGGGCCGGACAACCCGATGGGGTGGCGGCGATGTCCACTCAGCCACGAACTCGAATACAGCCCAGGAAAAACAAGACAAATAGAATGCTACGCCTGACTTCCTCTCGTCGCCCCGGTCATGAAAGGAACGTCGACGTTTGTTAAATGTATATTTTTACTCATTTTTCTTTGTTTTCTTTTTTCACCCCTTTTTCCATCTAAACTATCGAACTGAAGACTCTAATTTGTTCTATAGCTCGCAACACAGCATCAGCCCCAACAATTTTGCCATCGCACCAGCCGACGTTGTCGTTGGCTCCCGAGTTCAGACATTGCTCCGCCGGCCCGGCCCACCCGACGGCGACGACAATATTCAACTCCTTGTCAACTCCTCAACAAACCTTCAACTCAAAGCCAGCCCAAGAACAACGATGCAAACAGGGTACCGCCCCCGACTTCCGCTTGCTGCCTCGGCCCTGAGGAGAACGTTGACTATCGCTAAACGTACATTTATTATTTCATTTTTGCATTTTTCGCTGTTTGTTTTTTCCTATCTAAACCATCAAGGTGATGACTCAAATTTGTTCTCCAGCTCACAGCCCAGCGTCACCCATGAAAACCTTTACCACCGTTCCCCAGGCGACGCCGCTGGTGGCTCAAGAACACCGAGCTCACAACCCACCCCGCTGGCCCAATCCACCCGACGATGGCGGCAAAGATGTTTCGAACCCGGCTCAAGAACAATGAGACGAACAGGATACCGCTAAAGATACCCAAGAGGTGCACCGCGAGCTGAAGGCGGGAGGTGTGTTTGAGTCTGGGTCTGGGTTGGGTTCAAGTTCGGGCACTGCTGTTCTACGTGGGGGCTTCTCCGAATCCTCGCGTTATTTCCGGAGGATTCGAGCTCGCATGCCCCCGCCATATCCACCAAAGGGATCCTAACAATAGTAATTACCAAGTAGGACTCCTACGTCGTTATGAATATCATTAGGATCAAGTTCACACAAACCATTTGTACCTGCGGATCACTGATTCATCACTTCCCAACTCGACATGAACTCGTTCGTGGAAGATGCCATGTATGTTCCTCGCTTTAGCTTTTCCATTACCATTCTCCCACATACCATTGATTCAGCCTCAAAGCACAACAACTATCGAAACCTGGCACACAAAACCCATTGCAAGTGTATATCTCTTTTGCCATTCCATTCGAAGTCCGCGTCTCGACCTTCCAGCATTTTGTCATGAATGACATGGCGTCCTCTAGGAGTGTACAGAGTTACAATCGGCTCCTTAATTTGGTGGCGCCGAATGGGAAGGAAAGGGTCTAAGTGAGGAGAGGGGATGATGGGTTCGATACAGTAGGCTTGGGGAGGTGGATTTGAAGGCGCCGATTGAAATTGCGTTTATTGATCAGTTTGGGCAGGAGGAGTGCATCTTTTTTTTTATTATCCCTTTTGTATAAAAGTTCGACTTCGTCGAACGAGCCTTGCTGTGTGAACTTGAAGCGGTATTTCGCGCTGAGTTGCGGAGAATAATTCTGCTTTTGGGGCGGTGCTTTCGACAATGAATTATTGCAAACCAAAATGAATGACAGCAATATATATACAAATACATAATTTTAAATATAAGAAGCACGTCTGAGTACAGAAATTCGTCGTGGTACCTATTCCCTAACCTTACGCTTCTTCGTAGGAGGAGCCTGGGTAACAGAGCTGTTCG
>Ga0307517_10004083_pt1 | contig 22531 bp, 21 predicted proteins | sample 23_EM_MG_FD_194515 | JGI IMG/M metagenome (GOLD analysis project Ga0307517, IMG submission 194515) | Populus trichocarpa ectomycorrhiza microbial communities from riparian zone in the Pacific Northwest, United States - 23_EM | ecosystem: Host-associated > Plants > Roots > Unclassified | place... | reverse complement strand
GTTCGAACTCAATTGCAACACAGCGGGAGGGGGTTCTCGATCCTCGAATTTCACCCGTTTTGGTAAATGGTAGAGACCGTCCCAGGGAAGTCTGGACCCCCTTCCTAAATCCAGAAACATCGCTCATCGTGATGGGTCTGAGGGGTTGTGTGGGTGACAGTCAAAAACAAAAACCAAACCCTCTGTGGGATGGAGGATGAAATTTGAAACGTGGCGATGAGGATGGGAATAAGTAAGTGGCGTTTGGGTCATGGGTTACCACGGATACTCTTTTAAAGGTCGTTGAACGTTTAATCCCTGTCTCAGGGGGATTTCAACGAACGTGTGCTTTGGAGTGGAGTTTGCCGCTTCTCTGTAGCGGATCGGAGGATGGGCAGTGGTATCGAACGGACCATCGGCGGCCCGCGGCTCCGATGATCTTGGGTGATCATTCTCTTGCTCCGCTGACAGCATCAAGTCATAACGTGTGCCGGGGGAATCCAACGACACGTAAAATCCTCCAACTAATCGTTTGGATTCTTCTCTGCTACAAGGCTAAATTACCTAAGATCCGAATCGAGAATAGGCGGAAGAAAAACGCGGGTGTGAACAAGCGACAGGACTCACTTTATGACCCTACCTCCTATCAACCCAACTGGAGAGTAACCTCAAGACCTCCGTCCTCTCGGGCTCGTGCCAGGCGAACGCCAAGAAGTCATGTATACCATCCGGTGCCTCGTACGCTGTGACCTTTCCTTCACCCAGGTCGCGAACCAACCTCTGCCTCAACGTTCTCACAGCATCACGAATCCGTTCGGCCCCACCGGAAACCAGGAAGGTTTCAGGGAATCCCTTGAAGGATATCGTAGATTCGATACCGGAGCTGACGGAAGCAGGTGAAAAGTATGGGTTCTTCGTCGGGCCATCGTTCGGATCGTCGTGAAGAGGACCGGTAAACGACTTCCATGCCCATTTGAGCAGACCCTTGTCTAACCTTCCGACCACGTCGGTCTCGAATACGAGTGATGACTCGTAGACGGCAAGATGGGAGCTGGAAATGTCGCAGAGAGGGGACAGGCCGATGAAAGCTCCTGGCACCGGGAGGACAGAGGTCTCAACCAAGTAGCGGAGGAGACAAAGAGCCAAGTGACCCCCAGCAGAATCGGCGACGATGACGACGTTATTTGGCTTAAATCCGAGCTCGGAGATGAGGTAATTGTACCCAGTAACGGCGTCAATCAGGGCAGCGGGAAAAGGGTTGGCAATGGGGAAGGGAGTGAAGGAGGAGAGTCGGTATTCAAGAGAGAACAGGCGATTCACGGATTCGGTCTTCTCCAATAACCCCGTGATCACTGGAGTCGAAATGCCGTTTGGATGTGCAGTCTCCATGATATAGGCTCCGGCGTGGAAGTGGTACAATACTTTTTCGTTTGGTTGGGCTTGAGAACCAGCGGCGATCTTTTTACGAGGAGAGGTATACCAGTACCCTGGCACGCGGATGGTCTCGACTTTGGCCGCCTCGGCCCATTTCTTGACGCGTCCCGTGATGAGGTCTGGTTTGGGTTCGCACCAGACGCCTGTGGCGATTTTGGATTTGGTGATGGACTTGAAATCAGGGCCGGCCTTGATTGGTCCGGTTCTGGTGGTGAAGAGGGGAGATTCAAAACTCGGTACAGTTGGAGGGGATGGAAATGGATGGAAACTCACTTGTTTAGGAATGACGAGACGTGTTGGAATATTGAAACGAGGAGAGCTCGCTTGTATGACCAAGAAGGTTTCTGGCGAGCTGAACGGAAGACCAAGAGAACCGCCCATCCTGGAAGCTTTACGAACAGTGTCATGACTGTCGAGAGCAAACATATAACCTTGAGAGGTGAATGACGGAAGATGAATGAGTCGGTCATTGGTGGTAACGGGGGGGATTGTGAAAGTCGTTCTGTGTTGTCCTTTAAGAATGTAAAATTTCTATTCGAACCAACCTTCGAGAGACTTCAGCCTGTTACACAGTAACCCGTTGTCGTTCGCAGTCATGATGTTACTACAAGGTGAGTTCGCCAAGCACGGCTGAATGGTGCGGTGGAACCTGGATGTGGCACACAACAGGTGACAAGTCTGGTGGATGAGTGGGTCATGAATGGGATCGGTGAAAACCCCTGAAATAGACGCTTGATCAGCTTTCCTTCACCATTCGATCTTCGATCCAAATTTGGTGCCGGGGACCAAACATCGTACCGAGTTTACACTGGAAATTGACTTGAGCTGCCACATGCTCACTCTCGCATTCGATGGGGTCCAGCCCAGTCTTTCTGTTACGGAAGCTTCTGCTTCGCTCGGCATGGGTGAGGATAAGCCAGGCATCGTGGACATTAGCCGGGTGAGCCCGGGTAGGGGAATAGTTTCCCCCCCCCTCCCTTCCTGCTTATGTGGGTCCACCATCCCAAACCAGTACCCTCACCGTCGTCCACCATAAAACCGGCTGCGCTCAGTGTTCACCGTGATGTAACTCTCGACGCCACCACCCATCCTTTTATTTAACCCTCTCACTTCCAAACGCTCTCTCGCTCTCACTCAACTCGAACGATATGTTTGCGTCCGTGGATTCGAACCTCCCTCCAAAGGTCCTCGTTGTGAGTGATGCCTCCGTCGATTGCTGGTTTCTGGAGGGTTGAACGGTATGTGGATGCGACTTAGGTTGGTGCCGGTCCTGCGGGACTTGTATTGGCTCTTTCGTTGCTACAAAACGGCGTACCGATACGAATCATCGACAAGGCAGAGAACCACCCCGTTGGTCAACGCGGGTCGGGGATCCAAGTACGTCAAGTGGATTCCACCCATTGTTCCTCGGGTGTAGAGTACTCAATCCCGTTCTGGTTTGGTTTAGCCTCGTTCGATGGAGTTGTATAGGACCCTAGGTGTCCTCGACGATATCCTGAGGGAGCACATTCCCGTCCCTGAGATCAGGACCTGCGAACTTGGATCTGGGTTCAAACAGGTCATCTCCGTGTTCGACACTTCACCATATATGGTTCCAACACCTGAATGTCCATACGTGAGTCCGCAACGCTCCCGGGAACCTGCTAAAGAATGAGCTTGATTTTTTTTTTTTTTTGTCAGTTGAACCCTGTTCTCCTCGGTCAAAGCAGAACCCAAGGGATCCTCAGAAACCATCTCAAAAGACTTGGGCGCGAGGTCGAGCTAGGAACGGAACTCGTCGATATCGAACAGAACGACGATTATGTCAAGTGCCTACTAAAAAAGACAAAGGCGGGCGGGAGTGTTGAGTACGAGACTTTGAAAATCGACTATGTGGTTGGTGCGGATGGTGGACGAGGTTTGTGGAACGGCCGGACAGGTCTAGTTCGAGGCTAATCCCCCCGTCCACAATTCACAGGTTTCGTCAGGAAGAAGATGGGCTTCACTTTTCTCGGGGAGACTAGACATGGAGAACATTGGGTTATCGCTGATGTGAGGATCAAGAACCTTGATAAAAGTGTATGCTGTTTCACGCATTTTTTGAGTTGAGAAGGTTTTGACCACGCTTATATTGTATGCACAGTATTGGCACATGTGGGGTGACTTCCAGAACACGCTGTGAGCGCGATAAGCTAATCTAGCCTCTCTCCGCACTATTGACGAGAATCGCGCCCGTTAGGTTGACGATTCGCCCCACCGACGCTGAAGCTAATGACGAGTTTTGGATCGCTATTGCTGGATCGGATATCGATTGGCAGAAGTTGTCTACGTCTCCTAAAAATTTCATTGATGGTGTTAGGAAGCTTAGTGGCTTGCAGTCGCTAGAAGTTTCCGAGATGATGACATTAAATTACTATCGGTGTGTTTCATTCCACCGTGTGAGGACCCGGAGCTGAACACTGGTTCTATCTAGCATTAACATCCGGATGACGGATTCATTCGGAAAGGGGCGAGTGTTTATTACCGGTGGTGGGTAGATTTTACGTCCCTCGGTTTCTATTCAACTGATTTAGAGCATAGATGCTGCTCATGCCCATCCATTCATCGGTGGGCAGGTACGCTGTCCCGCTCACTTATAGCCACACCTTCGGTCTTAATCGTTGATCTTAGGGCATGAACACCAGCATCCAAGACTCCTTCAACATCGGCTGGAAACTCGCTCTCGCCACAAAATGTCTTGCTTCCCCTCATCTCCTGAACAGTTATTCCGCAGAACGGCTGCCGGTCATAGCCAACATGCTCGAGTTGACAACGGAGTTGCTCCAGAAGGTGGTTGAGCTGGACCCACATGACGACACCCCAGAAGAGGACTCACCGTATCATAGAGGGTTGAAGACCTATCAATTGGACATCAATTGCAGAGGAAGTCCGATTGTTGTCGATCGCATGGATCAGGAGTCTTACAAACCTGGCAAGAGGCTTCGCGCCGGAGACCGTGCACCGGATGCTCCGGGAATAGTTCCACTCAACGCTGGTCTCCGACCAGGGACTACCCAACTCTTCGACATCTTTTCATCACATCGACATACGGCCCTCATTTTCATCAAGGGTGGCGAGAACGTAAAGCCCTACCTGGAACTACTGAAGCACTACCCCCAGAATACCATCCTCCCCGTCATTATCCTCCAGCAGGGGGATGGAGTGGACGTAGGTGTCTTTGGCAAGACGAGCGTGGTTCGAGACTCGGCTGGACACACCTGGAAGAGCTACTCCGCGGAGCACGGAACGAAGATTGCTATCGTGCGTCCGGATGGTTGTGTTGGAGCTGTGGGCCGTAGTCCGGGTGTCGTCGAGGAGTACCGTAACCTCGTGTTTGGTACCTCTGTGACTTCGGCAGCGGTTTTTGAACCCCCCAGGGCTAGGCTTTAGGTGGAATCGATTGACGGGATGAGTGATCGTGGGAAGATATCTACTTTGTTGGTTGGGGGTTTTTTCGCGGATATGATTACGGGAAATTGTCATAGTGATGAGTGCACAGTGTTCTAGGATTCAGTACAGGTTGAATGTTGGCTCTGGGTTATCCCTCGGGGTGGGTTTAAAGCCGGAAGGCCGTACAACAGGATCAATGCGGGCATTGTGTGCGTGGATATAAGGGAAACGGTGGATCTAAGAGGGGCGATAAGGCAGGATGCCGGATAGCGCGCGAACGGTTGACAAAGGTTGAGCGAGTCGCTGACGACTCTCCCCATGACGAGGACGCCCGGTGCTCACCGGGATCGCCGAGCGTGTAAATGTGTAAGCCCGGCAACGACCGCGCTCAAATACTTCGAGTCTTTCTCTCGCTCGACCTCCTTTTCCTCAACCACAACCACCACCTCGATATCTTCACGTCTCACCTCTCGAAATGTCTACCTCTTTGGACCACTTAAAGGCGACCGGCACCGTCGTCGTCTCCGACTCTGGTGATTTTGAGTGTGAGCACGTCTCGCGATTTCATCGTTTCTCGGCGTCTTTGTAATCGCCAACCGATACTGACGATTTTGCTTCCGCTTCTTGCAGCCATCGATGCTTATAAGCCTCAGGTATGGGGATCGTTTCTCTTCGGGTCGTGGTTCCGAGTTTAGATCTGACATCGCCATTGCAGGACGCTACCACCAACCCATCGCTCATCCTCGCTGCTGCCGGCAAGGCTGGATACGCTAGGTTGATTGACGCCGCCGTCTCTTATGCCAAGGAGAAGGGTGGTGACATCAACACTCAGGTTGAGAACGCTACCGACCGCCTTGTGAGTGAAGCTGACGGAATCGCCGGACGAACGTGGCTCGGAACTGACGTGATCGGCGTTGGTTTTTTTGATAGCTTGTTGAGTTCGGCAAGGAGATTCTGGCCATCGTTCCTGGCCGTGTCTCCACTGAGGTCGATGCCAGGCTCTCGTTTGATAAGGAGGCTACCAAGGCCAAGGTTTGTGTGTTATCCCTATTTCCCGTTCCGGCCAACTTTTTACATGGAACGTTCCTCGATGTAGGCCAAGCACTTGATCGGGCTCTATGATTCTGTCGGCATCTCCAAGGAACGCATTCTCATCAAGATCGCCTCCACCTGGGAGGGTATCCAGGCTGCTCGTGAACTTGAGCGTGATGATCAGATCCACTGCAACCTCACCCTCTTGTTCGGTTTCGGCCAGGCTGTTGCTTGCGCTGAGGCTGGCGTTACCCTCATCTCTCCCTTCGTCGGCCGTATTTTGGATTGGCACAAGAAGAACAAGCCCGGACCTGCTTACCAGAACGAGGATGACCCTGGTGTCCAGTCCGTCAGCAAGATCTACAACTATTACAAGCAGCACGGATACAGGACCATCGTCATGGGTGCCTCTTTCCGTAACGTATGTTCCCGTCGATCTTTGTCGCTTCGCATGTGATATCCTGACTCTTCGATCATAGACCGGAGAGATCAAGGCCTTGGCTGGTGTTGATTTCCTCACCATCTCCCCCGCCCTCCTGGAGGAGCTCAAGAACGACAACTCTCCAGTCCCAAAGAAGCTCGACGCCGCTGCTGGTAAGTCTTCGTCTCCATTTGGAGCCGGATGGTACTGATTCCTGTATGACGTCAGCCGCTTCCGCCGCTCCCATCGATAAGGTCACTTTCATTGACAATGAGCCCGAGTTCCGATGGACCCTTCTTCAGGATTCCATGGCGTTTGACAAGCTCCATGAGGGCATCAAAAAATTCGCCGAGGACGGTGAGACCCTCAAGGCGTTGTTGAGGAAGAAGTTGGAGGCTTAAAGCTGTGTTTGTATTTGCAACAAAACGTGTACATCCTACCTGTAGCTGTTAAGTATCTTGACCCAAAAAGCGTTTTAGCTTGAGAACCCAGACTGCTGAACTCCACTTATTGTGAGGTCCTCTGTTCATCAAGAGGTTCCGGTGGAGACTGGTTTCCCACGAATGCTCCATCCTTCCCTGAGTCTCCACACCACCGCTGGCTACCTGGGTTCAGGGTAGGGTGGGGTGTGGTCTGGTGACGCTGACGTCGACCGCTCACCGTACGGTTTAAAGGTGTTTCGAGCAATCCCCCAGTTCTTCACCTACCACGAACCCAGAAACACTTCTTGCGATCAATCTTTATTCATCATGTCTTCCGATAACTCTTCTGGACCCAGCACGCCTTCCTTGGTTCCCATTTATCATAGTCGAACGTTCTGACTCGGTTTTGCAGCAAGTCGACCGGCCAATTCCACTCCGTCAAGGGTACCGTCGTCGAAACGGTCGGTAACTTGACCGGCTCCACAAATTTGCGGCAATCTGGCCGCGACGAACACGCTACTGGAGAGAGAGAGATAAATGCTGCAAAGGCCAAGAACTGGGGTGAAGGCGCCACTGATCGCGTCGTCGGCAAGAAGGACGCTGTCCTTGGGAGTGTGACTGGTGACCGTTCTCAAGAGCTAGCTGGTAAGGCTGTTCCTTCTGTTTTTTCCTCGCTGTTTGTGTTTGGCCATGACTGACTTTTGTGAATTTTTTTCGACGGTTTGTAGGGAACGTCCGCCACGACAAGGGCGAGAACCAACAGAAGCTGAACAATGACGTGTTCCAGTGAACGGACAATCATGTGCGATGCCCCTGGGCGTTTCTTTGTATCGAATACGCCAAGTGTAGGGATATCCGAACGTATCATAGCTTTTAAATGTAATCCTTGTCTTTGACCTTCGTGCCTCCGTGTGTGATTCGAACGTTAGTTTATTAGAGCTTTGACCGAGCTGACCGTGTGCCTCTGGCGATCGACTATTGGCATGCGGGAAGCCATGCCATGACGGACATCCACAAACGCCTACTCCCTATATAGCTACCCCTGCCACGCCTGTCGCGACTGCGCAATAGTCAAAGCAACCTGCTGCCTTCGACTAACCGTTTTGTGTGTTATTTCTTCAAAGCCCGCGCACAAGTTTCGAATTGCTTCGGCGGCGCTGTTTTTTTATTTTTTTATTTTCACATTAGCATTTATAACCTTCTGTTATCGCGCAGCCTCCGTGCTGGTCTTCATCACGGCCTATAGCTAAAAGCTGGCCTAAGCGACGTAGACCCAGGGCAACTCCTCCAATTCAATCGTCGTGAGTCCCGCTCTCAGTCAAGGTCATCCATGACCATGGTTTATTCTTCCTTCCGGCCGCTGCTCCGTGTCCTCATGGTCCTCGCCCTTCTAAAGGGCATGATCCACAACGAGTTTAAAACTGCAACGAGGAGGGGAGTTCCTCCCTATTTTCCTTGGCTCTCTCTCCTCCCCGTACGCAGGATCTTCATCAACCATCAACGCGGATCTCGCGACCGCAGTGGTGATCTCCTACACCCTGAAATGAATTTGGGTGATATATTCTTTAGGTAATTTTACACCACACTGGCACTTCGGTCTATTCCACACACCATCCTGATGTGATTTAACCTCCCTTTCCCTCCAAGGAATTTTGATTCGAAGCCCCCCCGCGATCGCTGGGAACCCTTCAACACCAGCGATGAAGCTCGGGAAGCCCTCTCGAAGATGACCAGTTGGGACGAGAACGCGCTCGAGGGAATCAGGCATTCTCTATCACACCTCATGAAAGACAGACCTGTGGAAGTCTACGCGATCGCTCTTGACCTACTCCGAGCTCCCGGTAATCCCCTTCCAAGGGATATCGCCAGGGGTGTGGAAGATATGGCTCGATCTGCTGCTCGCAATTCTCTCCTCGACCCTCCGCTTGGTACCTGGACCACAGGAATGGACACCAAGCGAGATGACTACAACCGGTTCACCACTTACCACTTCCGATGTACAGTCCGACTACTTGTCTTTCTGTCAACAGGAGAGTTGGTCAAAAAGACGGGAACCGACTGGGTGTGGTTCAACACGAGATGCGGGGTGTGCCCTCTCACGTCTAGGAGCATCGTGGTGCCAGCGGAGGTGCTTGGAACGAAATACACAGCAATGTGGTGGGTAGAGTATTGGGAAAGAATTGTCGGTGCTGTCGGGGATTCTCCCTGTGAGAAGCCGTTCGATGACGAGCCCATCTGGAACAGCACCTTGCAGGCTCTTGCAAGGGGGTGTCCTGCATGTCATGAAACGGCTGCGAAGGAGTTTCCCCTTTTCAGGGAGAGGCTCGTAAACATGGTCACCAAGATCATCGAAGACGTGCGTATTCCCCTGTGTCGACTGGTCCATCTGATGGATACTAACCTTATGTTCAACAGGTCAGACTGGAGATCAAGCTGTGATCTTCGTTGTTTGTCTTTTGTTGCGGTCACGCTTGGGCCTTTGATTGTCTCACCTGGTTTTGCCTTCACATCGGTTTCCCAGTCTATCATCTCTGCATCATTGCAATATCAGCATTATCTCCTTATGTTTACATGTCTCGGTCACCGTTGTTTGCATTAGATCTCGATCCTCCAGTGTCTGTAGTTTTAGTTTTCGTCGTTTTTGTCTTTGTCTGTCGTTGTACACCGTTAATTGCCCCACCCCAGTAGAAGCTCGTCCACGATACCTAGATGTGTTGCTTGTTTGTGTAGTTCCCGCATGTCCCTGATGGACAACATTGAATATTCGAGCTCAGAGTACATAGGGGAAACAACTCATCTCACTTTCGTCGTTGATCTAGTGTCTTCCAATACCGTCGGAGACAGAAATGTAGTCGGATAGTGGGGCTGGATTGAAGATCTGAGGAATGGGCCGTACAGAGGCAGATCTTTCCTTCAAAGCCAGAGACCGACGAGCGTGAGCATCAATGAGTTTACGAGGGTCGGGTCGGGAACCGTGGATGTTGAAATCGGGGTGGTTGACCAATGTCTCATCAATGTCAGTTGTTTCTCGAGACTACTAATGTGATCCGTTACCCTGGACTTGTCAGAGCTCAAATCCTCCGGAATAGTCCGACGATGTTGTTCCTTCCGCAGAAGCACAACGAATAACTTCTTTTTCCGAATCTTTTTGACCTTTGTTCCCGGCGAAAGAGCGCGACGAGGTCTATGTGAGGGCAACCCTGGCAGGGTGGAACAGTGGTGGCAACCGTGGGAGATAAAGGAAGCAGTGAAAATGAGACGGGGGTACGGTTCTGTCTTTGTCGTCCGGAGTTGTTGTGCGGTGCAACAGAGTCGATCAGAGTGCTTCGCTTAGCTAGGCCAACCAGAGGAGACATGTTTGTCCTGGTAGACTCGCGCGCACATGGTGACTTTTCAAACCGAGAACCGCCTGTCGGAGAGCTCAGTGGAGATACCCGACCATTGAATTTTCGAGAGGAACAGAAAGATCAACGACCTCTGCGGGTGGAGACGACCCAACAACAAGCCCATTGCGCCATGGCTCTGACGAGTTGTGGAGAGAAAAACGTCGTGTTTGGAAACCCGGGCTGCCGATAATAAAATTCCTCATGGGGACCAGTGCCTGATCGACCCGTTTTGACACGACTTGAAGAACGTAAGACGCGTGAAATACCTGTGGACAGCCAGGAACCGGGATGATAGTTTGTCTTCCTCCCGGAGGGACGAAATCGATATCTTACCACGTTGGAATTCGCTCACCAACTATAAAGAAGCTAAACGTGTGGCTATTTGTGGACGGTGTACGACCACGTACGTTTTCACCCAAGGATCCGTTTCGTCCAAATCGAACAGCCAGTCAACACCAGATATTTTTCCCACTATCTCACCAAATCGTGGGTACAGTGCGCGAGGCGACATGCCGTTACCCCCGTTCATAGCTGGAAAAACATTCAACATTCGGGTGCCGTTGGCACTCGTTTGGACGCCGAGATTTTATCATGAGGGGATACCGACACCAAACGGTTTCAATCCGCGATGAAACCCCGGGACTGAAACGTGCTGGGGTAACTGGAAGATCAGCTGAGACTGCTAGAATTCTAGAGTGGTCGTGCGACCGCACCTGTGCCGTTGAAGCATGGCATTGTGGTTGTTCTGGTCAAGCGGAACGGAGATGGTCGATCACTTTTCGAACTGGAAATGATTCTCGTATAGCCTGACTCTACAAAACGCATATATCGTGAGAGAACTTTCTTTTCTGGATGTTCCTACGCTACTACCGGTCGACATATCGAGGGACAGATTGGTCTGTCGTTCACCAGGCCAGTGTCACCGATCGCCATTATGCATCTCAATTCTCATCAAAACCCACAATCAGAAGCAGTACTGTGTCTTCCTTGGTGCGCCATCTCCAGAGAGCCTGGATCGCGACGATAACGATTTTGGATGGAAGACATTTATGACCACAACGCCTATATTCAACGCTTCTGTCTTCGAGGTTGTGAGTCGACGAATGTCCCGCATATACAAGAACTTGATTTTCGCTGAGGATGACGACGAGGACATCGGAGGTGCGAGCGATAGTAACCTCCTCGACGCAGAGCACAGCAGCAGAGCGGCCGGGACGTTCATCACCTGGTCTCCAACCCCAAATCGTACGAAGGATGCATCGGGATCCCAGGTGTCTTCCGGTTTGTAAGAATCCACGATGGAGGAAACGCAGGAAACGACATCCCATGAATATCCCGGTACGTCGTCCATTGGACGGTTCCCCCACTTCTCGCCCAACCCTCATACGGTCAAAGCCCGAATGGAGGTGATCAAGTCCTCGAGAACGAAGGGGACCCTCAGGGTTAGCGTGCTAATGGTTGTCCTCGAGGTCGAAGGTCCAGACACGGTGACCATTAGGAAAGGGCGGCATGCCGGGAATCAGGCGTAGATCCTGAAGATGATCCTTGGAGATAGTGACGGGAACTTCCTCAAGCTTACGGCATGGAGGGGTGTTGCAGAGTTTTGGGGAATCGGGACGGACACCCAGCCTCCGATCCGGAGAGGAGACGTTGTCCTATTCCAAAGTCTGTCCTCGCTTGTTTCCATGGTATGTTGGACTTGGCCAACTCCAGTCATACGGATTTATCCTCTGGTTGGGACCCCTCAAGTGGTGCGCCTTCCAGCTTTGCTGCTTCCCCGTGTATGGAACCCACTGCGGATATCTGTTATCGTACTATGCCTCAGACTCCACGGGACGGAAGATTATGGCCTGACCTCCGGCTCAGTGAAAGTGATGCGTCTGTTCGTGAAATAGCGGTCTTGGTTGCCTGGTTTGAGCGGCTGGATTGCAATATGTGCCGCCCAATGCTCCTCCCCTTACGTTTTACGCGCCTATCCTCCCGCATCGCCTCTCTCCACCATCGACCATGGACTCCAAGTGGCGATTCTCTGAGGACAAAGATGTCTGTATCCAAACAATCCGCACCGTTTTAAACCTGTATCCGTTCAGCATTGCGATCTTCAGAGAGATCCTCCAGAACTCTGAGGATGCGAAAGCTTCAAAACAAGTTGAGTCGGTCCGCCACACTTTTTTTCCGACGCACTGAAACCGCCATCCCCAGATTTTCCTCTTAGACTGTCGTGTTCACCCGCCCGCAAAGCTTCGCGGGACAGCTCTCGAGCATACCAACGGCCCAGCACTCCTGGCTTTCAATGATGCGACGTTCCGCCCCGAAGACTGGGAGGCAATCCTCGCCGTTTTCAGATCATCTAAAAGAAGGGACGCGTCGTAAGTGACATTCTAATCTTCACGAGCATACTGGAGACCATTGAATCCTAGGAAAATTGGGAAATATGGCATGGGGTTTCGCGCCTGTTTCCACGTTCGTTCACGTTCTCAATGCATATGCCGGTATTTAATGCCCACCTCTAGGTCACAAACTACCCGCAAGTATTCTCTGGGGACACTACAGTTATGCTTGACCCCCAAGGCGACTTCTTCGATGGAGGCGGGGCAAAACTGATGTTGGAAGATATCCCAACCGAGATTCGGGAGTCCCTGAACCTCGCGTGGTTCCAAAAGACGCAAGATCAAGACACCCTTCCAGGGACAATCATCCGCCTCCCTCTCCGGACCGGACACCACCGCTCCAAGATATCCACCAAGACCGTCAGTTGCCAGGAGGTCGAGGACCACTTCCAAACATTCATTCAAAAGGAGATGGATATATGCCTCCTTTTCCTCTCTTCCCTGCAATCAGTCAAATTCTGGGTGATTAGAGAGGGAGAGACAATCCCCTCTCGAGTTGCGCTGTCAAGCATCACACCAGTCGTCGACGCCTCCCCTACCAATAGCGCCCTCTCCAGACGGGTGGAAACCACGCTTTACTCCCATCCCACTCATGAAAAAGACTGGCTCATCCGGTGGCACTCTGTCCCCAACTCCGAATCTCAAGACCAGTTATCAGCAAGGATCAACTGCGACGTAAGGTCAACAATGGAAGTGGAGAAGCTGACGGCTACCGTGGCACTTGCAATACAAACCAGCGTCTCCCCTGACGGGTGCTGTGCTCCGGGGAGGTTGTTCACCTACCTTCCGCTGCCGAGTGACACCAACTATCCATGTAACATCCATGCCCCGTTTGCTCTCACGCTCGATCGACAGACACTACGAAATGAAAACGAAGAGGGTCTCCTCAGGGGGTCCGACGATCAGTACGTCTTTTCAACCAGAACCTTAACTCGCGTTGACTCTATCGCAGCATCCGCGTAGAGTGGAATCGGTACCTGTTTGATGCCATGGTTCCAGTGGCCTGGGCAAAGCTTTTACTCGACCTTTCCAAGCTCAACCTCAGTCTGTTCTTGGCGTGGCCATCCACGCAACATGCGTCAGGTGGCTGTTCCTATTGGCAGCGCGTTCCGGAGAAAGCTCTTGGGTGGATCACGGACAACAACATTCCTGTCTGGCCTGTTCGAGGGTCCTCCGTGCCGCCCATGTACCGACGATATGAAGAGGTTCTCATCGCTCCGCCGAACATCACCATGACCCTATTAGATGCACTTGCTTCTGTTGGATTGGCGGTCACCCAGCCCCCCAAAGAAGTATACGATCTGCTGCACCTGATGCAATCTCGTCGACTTCTCACACCGGAACTGGCTCATGCCACCATCTTGGTTCGTCTCAGTGATTTCTGTGCCACTTTTTCTTTCACTGACAGTCATTTGCCCGGTGCAGAAGTTGGACACATCCATTACTCTCGGCAGAAACAAGCGACACCTTTTGTTGGACTATCTCCTTTCCACTGACAAGGTTGAGAATATTATCGACATCCCGCTTGTTGAGCAGGTGGATGGTTCAGTCATTGCTCTGTCTCGAAGGACGGATACATCCCTCAATCACATCCTGCTTGAAGAACTGGACCAAGCAATCTTCCATCAGTTCGATCCCCACGCCATCCCCATCACAAAGATGAACCTACCCAGCACTGTTATCCAGCTCCTGAAATCCACTACTCTTCTCGATGTGGAACCCTTGGGGGTGGACCACATCATCAGCTACATCACTCGTGTCCCCTGTCACTTTGGACCATTCCCAGGAGTGTCCTCCGGCATCTCCATTCAATACATCAGTTGGGTATCTAAGTTTTTTGAATGGTTACAACATTCACCCCTGGAGAACATCCTTCATGGTCATTTGCATGGATATTCTCTTCTGCCGGTCAACAGTGGCCAACTCAAGCCGATTTCCTCTGGTGTGTTTTCTACCAACCATACTCGCAACCATGATGGGCTGGTGCAGTTGCTTCAGCACCTTGGTCTCTCTTTTTTGCACCCTGGGATCTCAGCACTTGCACAAAAGTATCTGGATCCCCATCTCAAGTCCTTGAACAACCCCCATGATGTCCTCACTTCCCTCCCACCCCTCCACAAACAACTCTCTGGCCCAGAGACCTGTTCCCTTCAAGACTACATTCTCTCCCATAAGTGGACCATACAGAAGGACCAAGCCATATTGGCCATCCTCAGGGCACTACCTATCTACAATCACATGGTTCCCTCCAACCTCTCCCTCCCCCAACCAAGCAACCCCATTACCAATTACCTCACAGAGTGGTCAAGCATTCCTGATGGTGTAGTTATTAGGGTTGTGGCCCCCAGTGTCACTCTCCTGCCAATAGTCCCAAATACCTTCTTCACCTCACAGCTATCCTTGGTACAGGTCCTTGACCAGGCCTTAGGGGTCACATCAAACCTTGATATCCTCCAACTAGTAATCCACCACTTCCAATTCCAGCCTCTGGATCTACAGGCAAAGTTCCTGGAACAGCTCTCCACTACACATATCCCCTCTACCTTCCTCTCTCACCTCCAATCTATTCCATTCATCCTGGGTGCTGATGGGGAATTACATGCACCCCAAGTGCTTGTGGACCCAACCAATCAGCTAGCAGGTCTCCTCCCCCCTGACAGCCCCCGCCTCCCACAGTACCAGACAACCTCACAGCAAAGGATGGTTGGCAGCCTCCAATCCCTTTCACTCCTCTCCAACACCCTTACTGTAGAGATTTTTCAGGAGATTGTTGGTATCATCACAAGCAAACAGGATACCCAACTTTCAAATTTACTCCTGGACTTTCTTGATGACATCACATCCTGGTCTATCCCCAACCTTCTTCTTGACTGCCCATGGCTAGACACAACCCATGGGTTAGCTTCTCCTGCTAGTTCCCATGACCATCACTTTGCAGAGTTGTGTAACCGTGTCCTACCACTCCCAAAGAGAGTCAAAAGGATACAATCACAGAAACTCTTGCATGCTCTTCACTGGAATACACCTCCAACCCTCCAAGTTGTTGTGACCCAGTTTAGGGCTTTGGTCACTGAGGGGAATCCTTCCTGTCCAGAGCTTTTCCCTGTCACCTCCTTCCTGGGCTCTCACCTTGAGGAGCTATCCAATAGTGGCCAGCTGCAGGAGCTAGAACAGTATATCAAAGGGAGAATTTGGGTCCCAACCTATGGATCTACATTGACATCAACTGCATTTGCCACCTTTAAGCAGGACCTTGTTATTCACCCATTTAAGCAAATTACATCACTATTTGCTGATAATAGGGATGCAAGGTCCTTCCTTCAGGCAATGGGATGTATGGAAGAGTAAGATTCATAAATTATTTGGGTAATATATTCTAACACTCCCTAGACCCTCAGTAGATGCTATTTCCCTTATCCTCCAGGGTATTGGGAATATACCAGTGGATGAAGTTATGGTCTTCCTTCGTGCAGTTGATGACAAGGACCTCAAAGCAGCCCTTGGAAGCACTGGTGTTGACATATCTATCATCCCCACAACTGATGATACCCTCAGAGCCTGTTCAGTGACCTACTTCAATGACCTGGGGCCACATGCAGGCGAGGTCCCACTCCCTCCTGGCTGTTCTGTTGCAAGTGACCATGTTGATAGGAAACTGGCACTGAAACTTGGTTTACCCTTTCTCAGTGATAGGGTCAACATGCTTGATGATGATGGCTTTATAGAGATGAAAGAGGATCTCACTGCCAGAATCTCCAGTGTGCTGCTCAACTATACCAAAGAACAGGCCTTTATGGAGTTCCTTGCAAATGCTGCAGATGCTGGGGCAACTGAGTTTGGGATTGCTTTGGATACCATCCAACACCCACTCCCAGAAAATCACCACCTTGTTTCACATGGCTTGAAACAATTCTGTGGCCAACCCTCCCTCATCCTCCACAACAATGGTGTCTTTTCTTCTTCAGACTGGAAAGGTATATGCAATGTTGGAAGTGGGAGCAACAAGGAAAGTGTTGATGGGAAACTCAGAATTGGTAGGTTTGGGTTAGGGGCCCTCTCAATGTTTTATTTTACAGAGGTACTTCTAACCCCCATTATCTATGGGCATATACTTATATTTCATGATTTCAAGGTTGCAATGATTTTATCTGGTCGTTATGTCCTATTCATGGATCCCAGGAAGGCATATCTTGGAAGGGGTCGCTCATGCTATAAGGTATCCTTGGAAACCATGAAGAGGTATGTCAATTGCATTTCTGAGTATACTAAATAAACAATTTGTGTGTTATGTTAGATTCTTCCCTGCACACCTCTCTCCACTGCATGGCCACTATGGTTACAATTGTTCAATGGATGAATACAATGAGGTTTGACTTCTTTGCCTGCATATTTTTTCAAAAATTTATTTGGTCCACAGACACTGTTCATACTTCCCTTGCGTACTGCACAACAAGCTGGCCAAAGTACAATTTACAAGGGGTGGTTTAACAGGGGGGAGATCAAGAAGTTGATCACTGACTTTAAGAGACGTGCACAACATGCCCTTTTCTTCATCCCTATCAAGAGGATCAAAGCCTCATATCCTGGTCAAGATGACCATCACCTGGAGTCATGGATAGTGGAGAAATCTGCAAAGGAGCATTCTGGCTTCAGTGGGGTTGTGGATATCCATCACCATGGCTCTTCCATCCAGCCCAAACAAGAACAGTGGAGTGTGTTGTTTAAGACAATTCCACTCCAAAGCATACCATCCTACTTCCATGACTGCCTCTCTATCCACAAGATTCCCACCATCTCAATTGGTATTGCTGGAGCTCTTGATACACCCCCCAATTTCCACCGACCTTTCTTTGGCCTTCCCCTCCTGGACACCATCTCCCTTCCCATCCACCTCCACTGTACCTTTATTCTCTCAGAAGATAGGCGCAGTATACGGCATGATGAAAAGGGACAAGTAAACCTAGAGTCACAGTTCAATAGGTGGCTTCTTACCAAGGTGGTCCCTTCAATCTACCTCCAATTCCTTGCAGGTTGGAACCATACCCGCCCAATGGAGGAGTGCCCCTGGTGGCCAAAGGAAGCTGAAAAAGATTGGATCTCCCGAGCTGTTGTCAAGGCCATGGCAACCATCCTTCCTAAATCCAATGAGCTGGTCTGTGATACCTATTCCAACCACCGGATTGCACCATCCAAGGCCCACTTCCTTCAACCACCATGTCCAGGTGGTCTCCTACAGGCACTACTTCCAGAAGATCTTACTATCCTCCCCACTGGGTTCCCCTTACTCCCACTGCCAGATGTTGACAGAAATTACCTGACAACAATCTTGCAACACAAGGCAGCCTCCATCATCTCAATGTATAAGGAAGGCAGAATTACTGTGGGTCATGTGGTTGATGTGGCTAAATTCCTCAACCTCTCCTTCCCCAATTCCCTTGGACTTCCCCTTCTGCCACTTGCTGATGGAACTCTGGCACCCCTATCAGCAGAACACACAACATTCTACTGTCCCCCACAGCAACATGAAAACCCCCAGTTCCCTTTCCCACTTCACCATTTCCTTGATCCAGAAGCAGCAAAGGAGCATGCTATCTATGATTCACTCCAAGTCCACAAGCTGGATCATATGGCAATCTCAAGGCTCATCATGGCCAAGATCCCTGAGCGGGATACCTTCTCCCCATCTGAACCTTTGGACCTGTGGTTGGGAGAACTGTGGAACTTCCTTGACACCACTACCCAGGTCGACATTGAGGATCCGGTGTTCCAACGGTTGCCACTCATCCCTACCTACAGCCCAGGGATCCCCACACGAATCTCCTTCCACGAACTCGCTAGAAGCAAGGTTCTTCTTGTCAAACCTTCAAAAACCGTACCACTTGATGCATGTGTGGCTTTGGGGATGAAGCTTGTCAGGATCAGCGATTGTGGGAGAAAACTTAGGGAAGTCATCAAATCTCCAAAAGAACGACCCACAGGAGTCCATCATACCATCATCAGTTTTTTCGCAGACCTCCCCCTCGACCAAATCCCACACTGTTTTCAGAGACTCAACCACGAGCTCCACTCGGAATTTTCCCAATGGTTCCGAAAACAGTTGAGCGGTGCCTATCGTCCCCTATCGGAAGCCGAGAAGGAAATTGTTCAGCATCTCCCCCTTTGGGAGACGGTACAGGCCGACCCTGCGCCTGCGAGATTCGTTTCCGCGAGCACAGCCCTCGTGATTCCGGAAGGTATCAGCCCCGATGTTGTTCGAACGCCGTGGGCCACTGGATCGACATCGTATGTTCCCGCTGACCCTCTCCTGTCACACATGAAGAAACCGGTCGCTCTGCCAACTTTCTACACGGATCACCTATCATTCCCACTTGTCATGAGCACTATAACGCCAACTTACAAGTCGTTGCTGAAGGAAATACTCCGTTCACCGTACCCATGGCCGTCGATCCTCGTCCCCAATGCCAACGGGAGAATGTCATCACCCAAAGATCTCTATCTCAGCTCTAACGCGACCTTCGCTAACGCCTTCGCGTCGCAGAACAGGGTATTCCTGCACCCCGACCTCATGGACCTTGAACGGGAGCTATGCAATTGGGGTCTGATCAGCGCCGTCACCGCACCATCCTTCGAAGCTTGTGCATGGGCCATCCACCAGGATATCAATGGAGTGGATATATTGGGCAGGGCCCTGGCAGTCTTTCGGGCGTATAACACCGAGATGCCACCCAAACTGCTTGGTAACCCTGGTTCTCAAAACGCGCTGCAAGACTTGCGTTTTATCCCCCGCCGTGTGGGTTCCATCCGTTACGGGTCCATTCCGACAGATCGTTACCACTTTCTCCCGGATATTGTATCGCCCTCAGAGACAATGGACCCTAAGTTTATCAGAGTGGCGTGGACCCATCGCGCAACGTGTTTCGAGGCACCGTCACCCAATCTTCGGTTGGTTAACAACTTGACCTGGGAGCCAACAGCTCCAGAAGTCGTATGTTTCCTGTTCTTCGCTCCCCCACTCACCTCTCACTAATCACTTTCAGATCGGACACCTCCGCATCCTTTCCACAAGGATCGCACCCAATCTACAACACAACTCCGAGCTGATCGAGGACCTAAAGGCGACGTATTCGTGGCTCAATGACCATGAAAGCGGAGCCGAAGGGTTGTTGGATTACAACCAGGACAAGTTGTTCCTCAACGTCGACAACCCGGTCTTGGAATGGACCTGGGACTCCGCTTCTGAGCTCCTCCTTGACGACAGAGATTCTTCCAACCCGCACCCCGTGAGGCATTTCCTGAGGAGCTATGACGGACTCTTGCGCGCTGCAGGGGTTAAGAAAATCAATCATGTCTCCATCCCCGACGACCTCCCACGCGAAGTTTCTCACGAAACACAGCTGACACGAATCAGAAGTAGTTTCAACAGGATGCGGGAAACGGACCAGCTAACGGATGTTACCTTCATTGCAGAAGATGGTACGGAATTCCCGGCCCATCGGGTGTTCCTTGCTGCGCAGAGCAGACATTTCGATACCTGCTTCTCACTGGGGTGGAGGGAGTCAAGGGACTTGGAGGGGAAGATTGATGTTGATCACAGTCAGGAGTGCCTTAAAGCCGTGTTAGGTTCGTGACCATACTCCTTGGAGTTGAGGGGGACTGAAGCATCACTACTTTTCGCACAGATTGGATGTACAAGGGATCATACGACCTGCCAGCGGAAGAGACGGAGAGATTGGACGTCCTCCAAGGGATGTATAAGCTCGCGCACTACTGGGACTTTGTGGACTCAGACCTGTTCAATGGTCTAACTCGTGAGCTGATCAAGTCGATTGGCACGCGGACCTATGGCGACTGTGCGTCATGTTTGACTCACCTCTCTTCGAGTACAGCGACTAACTGTGTGGTTCATGTAGTGAGGGAGCTGGCAGAAGCCTTGAATTTGGAAGACGGACCGTTGGCGAAGAAATGTGAAGAGTTCGAGAGAGAGAACAGAGCGGTGCTTGCCGAGAGTCATTGAGTCGTTCCCTTTCCAGTAAGTATCGGAGCCCAGTGTTCAGTCCCACGCGATGGATCGAAATGTGGCCTGGATTAGACCTATTACGCATTATATATCCAATAAGTAGACCGGGGGTTTACTGACTATAGTGGATGTTGGATGATACAGTAAGGGGTGGGCGAAAACGGCAGAGTGAGCCAAGACAACGCGTGTAAAAAAAGTCTAAGCATGGGCGCTGGCATGGAAAGTACTTTTCGAAAGCGGCAGGGGGCAGGAGTTGGACTAGGGGCCCCGTCCCAGGACGCCTTCGTAGACCCACCTATCGAGTGAAACACCGAAGACGCCGAATCACATTCCCACGTTTGCTCCACCCCTCTGCCAGTCGCCCCAAGCTTCTCACCGCCAACCACGTCCGAGCAGCCGTCACTTCCGCTTCGTACCATCGGTTGATCATTCCCGTTACAGCCACCTTCGCTCAAACTGATGCGTGGTATACAAATCCTCTACCCGTCTTGGACTTTGAACGCGTGTCAAGAGATGCGTTGAGGATGGCCCGTTGATCTATGGTATCTCATTGGCACTTTAGCCACACCTTGACCCCATTTTGTGGATCCGTCTCTTAACCCACCTCCCATACCTTCCCGAAACTAACGAGGCGGTTCCGATTCACTCCGAGTTTCATTACCAACAATATTACCCCTCCTTCCTCACCGTCCAGATTTCCCTGATGACTCTATCGCTGGCCACTACTGCTGTTGACCAGTTGTACATTGTCCACCCCGGGGCTGTGCACAATCACTGGGCAGCGAGACCTTGCCTGGTTCAGCGCCGCCGCCAGCAGTGCACTCGAGCGGACAGAGACGAAGAAAGTTCTTTGCGAGGTGGTGTCAACACACTCAAGATCTACTCTGTCACTCTGAAGGGGAGGTCCACGCTTCTCGGATATGCGACCCTCCCCGGCGATTACGAAGATCCTGAGGATGAAGGTGTTGGTCGCCGTCCGCTTCGGTACAATTCCTTGGGGAGGGGCAAAGAGCTATCACCTGGGTCATGTCATGATTTATTAAGTCGGACACCGAATCTGATTGTACCATGCAGTCCAAAATGATTGCACGGGAGGTGTTTCCGTCTCTAATACTTCCTCTGGAGTCTTCCCTGTGTCAAGAAAATGCTGTCTTTACGCGGCCGGCAGACGATGGCACGTGCTGTTCTTTCGGCAGCACATCCACGCTCCCCCTCCCCGCTGCTCACGGTCTCGCTCCTTTTCGTTCCCTCCTTCCGTAGTACACTGAGGCCCAAGGCTTCACTGCTGCCACACAGCATCTGATCGGGATGTGGGACGCTGGGCGGGCCAGCGCGCGGTCCCACCCGCTCACACAGACAACTCCACGCCCAGGTCCACATCACCCGGTCAGAAAACCCGAAGGGCTTTCGCACCGTGCCTCATCACTCAGAACGGTTTATCGTATTACGCCTCCGCAGTGCAAATTACATCTCACGCGTTTTTATCCATCACACTGCCACCATGTGGCACCGCGCAAAGATCGCAAGTCCCAGTCTTTTCCACCGGTTGGGTCACAGCATTCATCCTCCGCCGAACCGCCGCCAATTTCACGCGAACTCACCTCGGGCGTCGGAGAACCCAAATGTCTGGCAATCGTGTCCTCACGATTTAATTCTATCGGAATCGTCGCGCCAACGCCTGGGCTCGCCCCCAACGAGGTTTCATCGTGGGCTATATATTTGTTTTACTAAGACGAATTTGTGCGCATATTCAAATCCTTCACGTAATACGAAGCTCAACCGTCTGTCTCGGGATGGGATTGGTCCAGCCCCCACCCGTTTTACCTTGAAAGTACAGTTCCCCCTCAGCGTTACCACAAGCTTGCTCTTGCCGTGCGTTACAGCCCCGCACTTGTATGTGGTTCGACGAGCCGTCCATAACGTTGCCCTGGACAGCCTTCAGGGAGAACACACTCCTTCCCACGTTTCCGCAAAAAGGGAGCTGAGGCGGGGGCTTCCGAAATGCGGCTGAGTTCCCAGTCCCTGATCGATTCCACCCGCAT
>Ga0307517_10004082_pt1 | contig 22535 bp, 22 predicted proteins | sample 23_EM_MG_FD_194515 | JGI IMG/M metagenome (GOLD analysis project Ga0307517, IMG submission 194515) | Populus trichocarpa ectomycorrhiza microbial communities from riparian zone in the Pacific Northwest, United States - 23_EM | ecosystem: Host-associated > Plants > Roots > Unclassified | place... | reverse complement strand
GCCAGTCCGCATTCGGCCCATCAATTGCCAGGCAGCTCTAGCGCTAGCCGCTATTGCGTGAATCAGAACTGAGTCTAGACTCATATTTGTGATATGGCGATGTCGTGATTCGGGCATTGCCGAAGCCAAGTAATGTTGACCGACGGAACCAGACCCAATGAAGGCGAGGAGCGAGTACAGGATGGAATGCCCGTCATGACGACCGCTTCATTGCCCCGGCAAGTCGCCGAGCATGCCGAGGAATCCGCCACGCCGCTCCTCGCCTTTCCTGATTTCCTCGTGCGCCGCCTCGAGCAATCCCCGCCCAAGACAAAAGGCCAGCGCACGTCCGCCCGCCTGCTCATCGCCGCTGCGAGAGTTCTGGAGGACCGCGGCTACCACGCGCTGCGCGTCACCGACGTGACGACCGAGGCCCAGGTTTCCGAAGGATCGTTCTACATCTACTTCAAGGACAAAACGGCAGTCTCCGTGGCAGTCCTGACCGAGTTCTTCGAAGCCTATGTCGGTCAGGCCATGATCCGCGGCGGCGGCCGGAGCGTGTTCTCGCGCATCCAGTCGGCGAACCGCCACTGGATCGCGCTGTGCCGGCTTAATCCCGGCCTGATCCGTTGTGCACTACAGGTCGGCGACTATATCCCCGAATTCGCCGAAGTCGCGCAGCGCACCGGGCGCGTCTGGTACGAGAGCGTCGCCGACAGCATTCAGCGCCGCCGCCCTGCAGGCACCGATGGCGATGCGGCCTTGCTCACCACCTATATGCTCGCGGCGATGGCCGACGAGCTGTCGCGCAAGCTGATCGTGCTCCCCGATGCCGGGTTCATCGCCCTGCTTGAGCGGATGGGCGCGACCGACGATATGCTCGCCGACGCCATCAGCATCGTCTGGCACCGGTTGATCTATGGCGATGTGCCCCCCGATGCTGCCCTCAGCGAGCCGGCCGAACGGCTCGCGCGCTTCCTGAGCGACGGCTGACGGCCCCGATGGGAGATTATGCCGCGACGCTGCGCGGAGAACGCTATCGGTTCGCGGACCTCAAATCGGTGATGGCTAGGGCGTCGCCGCACCGGTCGGGCGACATCCTGGCGGGCGTGGCGGCAGAGAGCGCCGTCGAGCGCGTGGCGGCGCGCTATTGCCTCGCCGATATCCCCCTCGCCCGCTTCCTGAGCGAAACGTTCGTGCCGTACGAGGACGACGAGGTCACCCGCCTCATCATCGACCGCCACGACAGCGATGCCTTCGCGCTCATTTCGCATCTGACCGTCGGCGGGTTGCGCGACTGGCTGCTCGCCGACGAGACCGACAGCGCGACGCTTGCCGCGGTCGCGCCGGGGCTGACTCCGGAAATGGCCGCTGCCGCGTCAAAGCTGATGCGCAACCAGGATCTCGTCGCCGTGGCACGCAAATGCCGCATCGTCACGCGCTTCAGGAACACGATCGGTCTTCCCGGCCGCCTCGCCTCGCGGCTCCAGCCCAACCATCCAACCGATGCGCCGCAAGGCGTTGCCGCCTCGATGCTCGACGGACTGCTGTACGGGATCGGCGACGCGGTTATCGGGATCAATCCCGCCTCGGACGACGTCGACAGCGCGCGCCGGTTGCTCGAGTTGGTCGAGACGGTCCGCGAGCGCTACGCCATCCCGACCCAGAGCTGCGTGCTCACGCATCTTACCAACACGATCGAGCTGATCGGCGCGGGAGCACCGGTCGATCTCGTCTTCCAGTCGATCGCCGGCACCGAAGCCGCGAACCGCGGATTCGGCGTCGATCTCGCGCTCATCGCCGAAGCGCACGCTGCGGGCCGTTCGCTGGGACGCGGCACGATCGGCGACAATCTCATGTATTTCGAAACCGGCCAGGGCGCCGCTTTGTCGGCGGACGCGCATTTCGGGATGGATCAGCAGACGGTCGAAGCGCGCGCCTATGCCGTCGCCCGCGCGTTCGAGCCGCTGCTCGTCAACACTGTTGTCGGCTTCATAGGGCCCGAATATCTCGCCAACGGCAAGCAGATCGTCCGCGCCGGCCTCGAGGACGTCTTGTGCGGCAAGCTGCTCGGCCTGCCGATGGGCTGCGACGTCTGCTACACCAACCACGCCGATGCCGATCAGGACGATATGGACGTCTTGATGACCTTGCTCGGCATCGCCGAAGCGCCCTTCCTTATCGCGGTCCCGGGCGGCGACGACATCATGCTTGGCTATCAGAGCCTGTCGTTCCACGACATTCTTTATCTTCGGGCGACACTCGGCCTGCGCGCCGCCCCGGAATTCGAAGCCTGGCTCGAGGCGATGGGCGTGATGGACCGCCACGGGCGCCCGCAAATCGCACTGCCAGGCGATCAGCAAGCCCGTAGCTTTCTCGCCTCGGCAGCCGAGGCACTGGCATGACCGCGGTGGATCCGTGGCAGCCGCTCAGGCAAGTCACCCCGGCACGGATCGGGCTGGACCGGACCGGGGGCGCCCTTCGGGTGGGCGACATGCTGTCCTTCGAGCTCGCTTGCGCCGATGCACGCGATGCGGTCGGCGCGCCCCTCGACGTCGATGGCATCGAGAACGCTCTTGCCCCACTCGCCCCCTTGCGGCTGCACAGCGCCGCCTGCGACCGTGCGGAATATCTGCGTCGCCCCGATCTCGGGCGCCGGCTTGCAAACAGCGCGCGCGCCAGTCTTGTCCGCACCGAACCCGACATTCTGATCGTACTCGCCGATGGCCTCTCGGCGCGTGCTGCCGAGCGGCATGGACCAGCGCTGGTCATGGCGTGTCTCGATCGGCTGACCGACTGGTCGGCGGCGGTCGCTATCGTCGAACAAGGCCGTGTCGCGATCGGCGACGATATCGGCGAGGCGCTGGGCGCCAAAGTCTGCGTCGTGCTGCTTGGCGAGCGGCCGGGTCTCAGCGTGCCCGACAGCCTCGGCGCTTATATCACCATCGCCCCGCAATCCGGCCGGCGCGATTCCGAGCGCAATTGCGTCTCCAACATCCACGAACGCGGCGGTCTGTCGATCGCGCATGCCGCCGACAGCATCTGCTGGCTGCTCCGTGAAGCGCGGCGGCTCGGGCAAAGCGGCATCGCACTGAAGGATCGCAGCCAGGCACAACCCACCATCGCGCCGCTTGACGATCGCTGAGAGGATGTCGGAATCCTCGCTATCTAATTTAGCCGTTGCGGCCTTATCAACTTCTGGCCTTCATTTACGGCGTCCATCAGACCACCACCAAGCCTTAGGTCGAGCATCAGCATTAAATCGGTGAGGTCCGCGTATTGGACGAACATTCCCAGATTGCGATTGGCTTCAATCTGCTCGGCGACCTTATGCCGGTCGATCGCCCACTCCTCCGAGAAAGCACTACTGGAGTTCGCTGCGCGAGAAGCCGGGGTCAGACGTACGAACTCGAAGCCTTTGAATGCGGCGAGCCGTCTGTTCATTGCATGGCTTAGCACGCAATTGCGCAAATCGGCTTCTGGAAACGCGCGTTGGTAGGCGCGTCGATAGCGACCATAGTCCCGATGAACCCATACCTGCAGTGATTGATACAAGACGGAAGAAGCAGGGTTTTGCCAGATAGCTAGCGTCGGATCGGCTGGCGGCGGGGCGTGCATTTCAATGAGAAATGCCCTTCGGCTGCCGTTTCCTGAAAGGGTGCGAACAATCGGCCCGACATAGGTCTCGATCGCAGCTTCATCGACAGCGGCGACGGGCACACGAAGGCATTCGGGGATGCCATAGCGGCCAACTCGCTCACCGGCGACAAGATCAATCATCCCTCCAATATGTGCCAATAGACGCGCGATGGGCAAGGTGCCCCGAGCAGCGCGCGGCACCAATCATGACCGGCGCGCACCTCAAGCGTGAACGGGGTCACTGCTCCTGTAGAGCGCGAACAACGTCTCGAAGGGGATCATCTGCCCGTCCATCATTGGCGGCCAACCGCACTCGCAACTTCGGCGAAATACAAGTATTCTATCTTCTATGGATTCGACGGCATTGGAGCAGCTGAAAGCACTGCATGCGGAATTGTTGTCGCTGATAGACGAGCTTGCCGGTGTCACGGCGCTGCCCGACCCCGAGCGCAGCCAGTTGACCACCGTTCGCTGGCGTCTGAGCCGCGCCAGTCGGACGCGGACCAAGCTCATCGAGAACACCATCCTCCCGCATTTACTCGCGCTAGCTTCCCCCGCAGAGATGCAGCGCCTGGGGGCACTGCGCGAACTGATAGCGAGCGCGTCGGGGGCATCCTCCCGCCATGTCTCCGGCTGGACCATCGACCGGGTGCTCGCCCAATGGAGCGACTATTGCGCCGCGTCGGCGACGATCCGCGCCGCAATGGCAAGCCGCATCGCTGCCGAAAAAACGCTGCTCTATCCACTGTTGCTCAGGGCGCCCCTGAACGGGGATCTGCAGGTGCCTAGAGCGGAAGCCGGGTGAGACCCATTGCCGAATGCGATGATGTCTGGCGAAGACCATCGAAATGGACGCCAACGCGGCCGTCTTCGATAGGGCGGAGTACCGGGCCGAGTACGCCGCGCTGGCGACAGACTGGCGCGATCTTGCAGTAATCGCGCGACAACAGGATCGCTATGCGACCGCTCTGGAAACCCAATTGAACGCGCGTTAGAGTGGCGCAATGCCGACGCCCGAACAGCGACAGTATTACGCCCGCCGCGCCATTGAAGTGCGCAAGCTGGCAACCGCCGCAACCGATCCCGATATTCGTAAGACGCTCGAATCCATGGCGAAGTCGTATGACACGCTTGTGGAAGAGATCGACCTCATCGGGGCTATGCGCGGCCGGTTGCCGAAGGGCTAGCTAGCGGGCTCTGTCAGGGCAAATGCACCGATCGTTAGCAGCTGGCGGATAGGCCGAGCTGATGCCTCGTCGCCGCAAGCCCGCCAGTTCGTTTCGCTACTTCAATTCGTCGCCCGAGGTGATCCGCCTGGTGGTGATGATGTACGCGCGCGTCTCGCTGTCGCTTGAACATCGGCTTTCTACTGGCGTTGATCTGAGAGCTGCCTGACCGCTTGCGGCGTAGATGGAGACGGAGACAGAAGGAGTGATTGTCAGGCGACCGGGGGTGGCCACGCGGCGATGCGGCGCAGCGTGGGATCGCGCGCCTCGAATTCCGCCCAATTGAGCTTCTCGAACAGGGGGCGCAGCCAAGGGAATGGCGCGGGCTTCAGATAGCGCACGGTCCGCTTGATGCGGTAGGGTTCCGCAGCACGCACTGCGTCCGCGAGTCCGGGCGCGGTGTCCCATCGCGTCCGATCGGCGTCGCCCTCCCCGGGCGAGGCGAACCAGCGATATTCGAAGGCGCGGTGCAATTGGCCGGTCGTCGATTGAAACAGACCGACCAGATTGTGGCACAGTGCCGGCCGTGGGGAATTCGCCAGCGCGTCCCAATAGACCGACGCGCCGCCCGGATGAAAATCGGTGATGCATTCCTGCAGGACCAGCCCGGGCGGCGGTTCCTCGCCATATACCGGATAATCCAGCGCCGCGGCCAAGGGACTGCCGAGGTCGGCGATGCCCGGAACGTCGAGCGGCGCCGGCCGCATGAAGCTATTGTCCTGCGCCGACAGCAGTGTGCGCACGACGGTGAAATACTCGGGTGGGAAACGCCGGTAGAGCGCGTGGTAGCGCGCTTCCCAATCCGCGAGCGATGCGAACCTATAGAGATGGACGATCGACTTCGGGCCTTTGCCGGTGGTTTCGAAATAGCCGATCAGATGATGGAAGAAGTCCCCGATCTCGGGCGGCCAATACCAGTCGCGCTGCACCGCCCAGAACTCCCGGTCGGCGCGCGGCGTCAAGAGGTAACAGCGGCGTTCGACGATCATGATCGTTCCCTCCCCGGCCCGGCATAGGGCGGCAGCGCCAGCATCAATCCCGCGGCGACGGCGACCATAACAGCGGTGATCAGGAACGGAACGCGATAGGACCCGAACAGGTCACGCTCGAGCCCGACGAGCACGGGCCCCAGCGCGGCGGCCACCAGCACACCGCAATAGATCCAGCCGAACACGCGCCCGAACCGCGCAGCACCGACATATTTGGAGGTCAGGTAGGCGACGACGTCGATGTCGGCGCCCACCGCGCCAGACAGCAGGATCGTGGCGATCAGGATATAGCGGTCGCCCGAGATCGCCACGATCGAAAGGCCGGCCGCCGCCAGCGCGAACGCCACGGCACCAACGCGCGCGGCGTTCACGCGATCGATCAGCAGGCCGGTGACGGGACGCGCCAGCATCACCCCGGTGGCGAAGACGGCGCCTACGACGGAGGGAGCGATTCTGCCGCCGTCCGCCGCGATCGCGACGAGGTGAGCGGCGGCACCGGTCGCGCTTGCAACGAGAATTCCGGCGGTGGCCAGCACCCACAAGGCCGCGCCGGGCGAAGGGACGGGCGTGTCGTCGGCCGGAAGCGTCGGGCCAGCAGCGGTGCCGTTGCGATCCGCCGGCAACGCCCAGGCGAGGAACGGGAGCGCCACCAGGAAATAGAAACCGGCCGCAGCGGCGAAAAAGGTCGCCAGGCCGACCGTGTCGATCCATCCGGTCAAACGCGGCAGCGCCACCGCGCTCAACAGGCTGACCGAGCCGATCGTCAGGCCCAGCGCCAGGCCGCGCATGGCGTGGAAATGCTGCGAGACGATCTTGAGATAGGCGGCCGACAAGGTGCCCGCACCGAACAGCGTCAGGCAAAAGGTGCCCAGCTGCCAGACGCGGATGTCGCCGGGCGCGGCGGATGCCAACCCCAGCGTCAGCCCGATTGCGGCGGTGGAGGCCAGCGCCGGCAGCCTGATCGACCAGCGATCGTTCAGCCAGCCGACCAGCGGTGCGCCCAGCGCGGCGCCGGCAAATCCGGTCGAGACCAGCGAGCTCGTTTCCAGCCGCGACCAACCAAAGGCACCTTCGAGGCGGATGGCGATGACCGGCACGATGTAGAGCGGAAAGGCGGCCGCTCCCACCGCAGCACCGACGCAGCACGCGAACAGTACGCGCCAATACCGCCCCAGTTCGCCCAAGGCGCCGGGGCGCGCCGAACCTTGCGGCGGCGTCATGTCATTGCGTCACGTCCGCGCCTGCGCGGATTGGTGCGCGACGAAGCGCCATATGCCGGCTTCGCGCCGCCAATTCGCGACGTAGATCGACGCCATCACTTTCTCTTCGCCCGCCATGACGCCGACCAGCGTGAGATCGCCGCACACCATGCACGCGTCAATGCCCAGTTCGACCACGCTGGCGATCACGCTCTCGGCGCGGCGATAGACATAGACCCCGCGGCGCACCGCATCGAGATAGGCCGCCTTGCCCTCGGCGAATCCCGACGAATGGCCGTAATGCAATTCGTCCGACAGCAAGGCGTCGAGTGCCGCGACATCCGATCGCACCATCGCGTCGAACCGCTGCCGTTCGAGCGCCTCGACCAGCGGGAAAAGCGTTTGCGCCGTCATCGCGAGACGTCGCCGGTTTTACCGTGGTCGCGCTCTGCTCCGGCCATGCCGACCTCTCCCCGGCTTGGCGGCGTGTGCTCGCCGCTCGCGTCGCGCACCAACGCGACCACCCAAGCGGTGGCAGAGAAGTGACATTACGTCAATATTGACAATTTAACAGATAGGCCGTTCAGCGTGGTTCCATCATGAAATCGCCGACGAGCACGCGCGATTGCTCGACGAGGTCGGGCGCGATGGCATCGTCGACCCCGAGAAAGCGCAGGCTGACCGCCGCGAACACGTCTTCATACGCCACCGTCTCGTCTGCGGTGATCGCCTCCTGCAGCTGCGCCAGCAGCAGCCAGGGGTAGGTGCGGATCCAGCATTCATGCCCGCCGACCGGCTTGAGCCGTCCGTCGGCGACGGCCTCGCCTTCGACGCTGCGCATGAAGGGTGCTGCAATCTTGTAGAGCTCTTCGACGAAGATATAGGGTCGCTGGACCATCCAGCGGATCGCCGGGTCGCGGATGAGCATGCGCATGACCACGCGCGCGCCGATGCAAGGCAGCAGCTCGACACGATCGGCGCGGTGCAGGATCTCGTCGGTGGCGTCGGCGACTTGCTGGATACGTGCTTCGGCCAGCGCCGCGACGACGTCATCCATCGCCTTGAAGTGGTTGTAGAACGACCCGTACGCGACATCGGCCTCCACAGTGATGTCGTTGACGGTGGTCTCGTCGACCCCCTTGCGGCGGAACACGCGGTCGGCGGCGTCGAGCAATGCCTGGCGCGTGCGCAGCTTGCGCCGGTCGTTACGATTTTGCTTCTCTGCCAGTTCCATCGCTCTTCTGATATTGGAGGTGGAGGCGCGTGTCGACTGCGACGCCCCCCGGCCGTGACCCGGGAGGGGCCGGCGTCACGCGATCGTGCGGCCCGAATCGATCTTGAGGTGACTGCCCGTCATGTGCGGCGCGGCATCGCTCAGCGCGAACGCCACGAGGCGCGCCAGCTCGACCGGTTCGGCGACCTCGCCCAGCGGCGCCGATTCCGCCGCGCGCCGGAGAACGTCCGGGACCGCTTGCAGGGGCGGCGTATCGGTCGTGCCCGGTACGATCGTATTGACCCGGATGCGATAGGGACCGAGCTCGACCGCCATCGCCTGCATGAGCGCATGGACGGCGCCCTTGGACGCGATATAGGCGGCCCCGCCCGCCATCACGCGCAGCGCCGTCGACGAGCCTGTCGCCAGGATTGAGCCGCCGCGATCCTGCCGGATCAGATAGCGCGCCGCCGCGCTCACCGTCAGGAACGTGCCGGTCAGGTTCACCGCCAGCATCCGGTTCCAGTCCACAAGACTCGTCTGATGCGCCATCCCGGTCTGCGCGACGATCCCGGCATTGGCGACCGCCGCATCCAGCCGCCCGTACCGCGCGTCCACTGCCTCGAACAGTCGATCGATCTGGCCGGGGTCGCCGATGTCGGTCGGGCATGCCAGCGCCGGCGCACAGCCCAGCGCGTCGACCTCCACTTGCGTCCGCTCGAGTGCTGCGCCGTCGATATCGGCGAGGCAGAGCGACGCGCCCAGTTCCGCGCACGTCAGCGCGATGGCGCGGCCGATCCCGGAAGCGGCGCCGGTCACCACCACGACTTTACCGGTGAGCGATATCATCGAGACCTCCTCAATCGTCGGCGCGGATCATGTCCGCGACCTTCTCCGCGATCATGATCGCCGGTATGTTGGTGTTGCCGCGGATGATCGCCGGCATCACCGACGTGTCGGCGACGCGAAGGCCGTCGATGCCGCGTACCCTGCAGCTGGAATCGAGCACCGCGAGGGGATCGCCATCGCGGCCGATCCTGCACGTGCCCGCCGGATGATACATCGGTGCGGCATGCTCGTAGACGAAATCGGTGAGCGCCGCCGCGTCGCGCACGAGCGCGGCGGGGTCGCGGCCCGCTATGGCGAGCGCCCGGCCGCGGACGATACGAGGTCCGTCGAGCGCGAGCGCCATTGCCCTGGCGCGAAGCGCATTGGTCCAGACCGGTCGCGCAAGCCGCGCCATCCACGCCGCTTTTGTCGGCGCGAATATCGTCAGCCGTGGATCGCGGGCCTCGAGCTGCGCGAGATAGCGGTGCGCGCGGCGGAAGCCGTCGACCAGGCGAAGCAGATCGCGATCGTCGGCGAACAAGCCGAGGTCGATATCCGCCGCGAGGCCGGCATCGCCGCGTTTCAATCCGACGCGCCCGGTCGACAGACTCTTGTAGACCGATATCCCCACCGCCTGAATGCGATGCCCGAGGGCGTGCCACGCAGTGCGGTTGGTGATCGGCATGAGCATGTCGTGATCGGGGCAGTCGGGCAGCCCCGACGAATATCGCAGCGCGTTGTAGGTGAGCGGGCCGCCCCGCTGCCGCAGCAGTTTCGGCACCAGCGCCGAGAGATAGACGATCGGATGGTTGTACAGATTGCCGCCGACCCCCGGCAAATCGGCGACGACCGGCACACCGAGCGCGGCCAGGTCGCCGGCCGGTCCGATGCCGGCACGCAGCAGGAGCTGCGGCGTTTGCAGCGCACCGGCGCACAGCACGATGTTGCGCGCCAGGAACGTCTCGTGCCCCCGTGGCGTGGCGGCGGCGATACCCGTCGCGCGGGCGTTCTCGATGAGCAAGCGGATCGCTTCGCTGCCGGCGCGAATGGTCAGATTGGGGCGGCTGCGCGCCGCATCGTTGAGATAGGCGGCAGCCGAAGACATGCGCCGGTCGGGCAAGCTGCTGTGCGGGATGACGGTATGCCCGTCGCGGAAATCGGCGTTGAGGTCGGCGATAAAGGGATAGCCGTCGGTCTCGAACGCGGCCCCCATGGCTTCGGCGAACGGCGACCAGCCGGCGCGCGCATGACGGCGGATCGGGACCGGCCCTTCCCCGCCGTGCATCGCGCCCGAAAAGTCGAGATCGTGCTCGAGCTTGCGGAAATAGGGCAGCACATCCGCCCACCCCCACCCGTCGGCACCCGCGTCGCGCCACGCGTCATAGTCCGCCGGAAGCCCGCGCAGCGCCATCATCCCCATCAAGCTGCCGCCGCCACCGACGATCCTTGCCTGGTTGTAGCGCACCAGCGGCGGTGGCGTCCGGCCGGGGCGCGGCGCCTTGGTCCGGGCCAGCAGATCGGGCCACACGAACGCCGGGTCGCCGTGCGAGATCGGGAACGGATCGCGGACGCTGGCTGGCTCGGGCACGATGTCGCCCCCCGCCTCGAGCAGCAGGACGGCCCGGTCGCCCGGTTCGGAGAGTCTCGCCGCCAGCGCGCATCCCGCGGCACCAGCGCCGACGACGATATGGTCGAACGTGGCGCCGGGCATTTCGAGCGTCAATCCGCAGCCGCGTTCGCGTCGGCAGACGCGCCCGGGCCCTGCTGCCAGTCGGTGCGCGGCGGTGCGGTAAACTCGACGAGAGTGCAGACGTCGATGGCCCAAAGCTGGTGCGGCACCCCGGCCGGAACCAGCAGGATGCTGCCCGGCTTGATGCGCCGCCGCTCGCCGTCCGCGACTTGCGCGTCCATCGTACCCGACACGAGCCACGTGCTTTGCTCGATCGGATGCGAATGCAGCGGCGTCTGCGCGCCCGCGTCGGTCGTGATCCAGAAGATCGCGCCCTGCTCGCCCGACAGCACCTGCATCTTGCCCGCCGGCGTGTCGTGCACGGGTATGTCCTTCAGCACGTACACATAGTCTTCGGTCATGCCGGTTCCCTTTCGTTGCGCGTCACTCGATCGGCCCGTCGACGAACAGGTCCGCCTGGAGCGGTTCGTCGGGGTCGTAGCGGTAGGAAGCGAAGTCCTGCACGCCTTCGTCACGCAGGACATCCTCGTCGAGGACGAAGCGTCCGGTGAAAGCGCGCGCGTCCCGGCGGAAGATCGCGCAGGCCGCGTCGGCGATAATCTCCGGCCGACGCGACCGGAGCATCAGCGGCTCGCCGCCCAGCGCGAATTCGACCGCCGCGGTCGCGATGGTCGTGCGCGGCCAGAGCGCATTGCAGCCGATCCCCTCCGCGCGGAATTCCTCGGCCATGCCGAACATGACCATCGACATGCCGTATTTGCTGAGCGTGTAGGGCAAGTGCGCCGCGAACCATTCGGCGCGAAGCGCGAGCGGCGGCGACAGGCTCAGGATATGCGGATTGGCGCTGCGGCGCAGGTGCGGCAGGCAGGCGCGCGACACGAGGAACGTGCCGCGCATGTTGATCTGCTGGATCAGATCGAAGCGCCCGACGTCGATATCCCCCGAGCGCGACAGGTTGATCGCAGACGCGTTGTTCACGCAGATGTCGATCCCGCCGAAATGCCCGGCCGCCTGCGCGACGGCGCGGTCGATCGCCTCGGCGTCGCGGACATCGAGCTGGACCGCCAGCGCTCGCCCGCCGGCTTGCTCGATCGCGTCGGCGGCGGTGTGGATCGTGCCCGCCAGCTTCGGATGGGGCTCGACGGTCTTGGCCGCGATCACCACGTTCGCACCCTCGCGCGCCGCGCGCAATGCGATCGCCAGCCCGATGCCGCGGCTCCCGCCGGTGATGAACAGCGTCTTGCCGGACAAGTCGGTGCGACCGTCTCCCGCAGCGGTCGGCCCGTCCGTCACAGCCCGCAGACCTCGGCGAGCGTGCGGCGCCCGACAACCTGTGCTGCCCGTGCTTCGGCCACGAGCGCGGCGACCGGCGGGGGCAGCGCCACTTCGTCCCCGACGCCCGGGACGGCGCGCATCCGCTCGAGCCAGTCGGCCAGCACAGGATGGAGGCGCGCGAAAGGATAACCGGCGAGCCGCAACCGTTCAGCATAGACGAACCAGGCGATGTCGATCAGCGAGATGTCCTCGCCCATCAGGAATGCCGAGCCCGCCAGCGTGCCCCCGAGTTCGTCGAAGGCGGCACGGAACTTCGCTGCCGACGCGCAGGCGGCATCGTCGGCCACGCCCGACTCGCCATAGCGCTTCCAGAACGCGATTTCTTTCGGCCGCTGGGTATCGGCTACCCCGCCCACCGTGCCGCTGCCGAGGCGCGCATAGGCGTCCAGATCCTCGTCCGACTTCAGCTTGGGCGGGCGGATCAGGAAACCGAAGGTAAGATTGCGCAGATCGGCGTGCAGGCTGTCCTCGAAGGCCAGTCGCTTCGCCACCTCGGCGGACCTCCCCTCCGGTATCAGGCGATGCGCCGAGTCGAGCGACTCGAGATGGAAGAGAATGTCGTTGCTCTCGATATGCACCGCGCCGTCATGGACCAGCGCGGGCACGAGACCGCGCGGATTGATCCCGAGATAATAAGCCGACAGGTTTTCGTGATGGACGATGTCGACCAGGTGTGACGTCCACGGCAGCCCTTTGAGGTTCAGCGCGATCCGCACCTTTTGCGAGCAGGACGACGCCGGGTGATGAAATAGGTGGAGACCCTGAAGCGCGAGCGCTTCGGCCGTCCGGATATCCGCGCGCGAAAGCTGAACCATATCCCCTCCAGACCAAGTTTCGAGCGGCGTTCGCCGTCTTCTCAGCATGTTTCTGAAGGTATATTGACAATGTGTCAATGATGACTGATTGTCGTTTTAGTCGCTCCGGCAAGTGCGCTGATCGCGCTTGGATCGATTCGGCGGCCAGTTTGCATCGATCCCGGCAAGTGACCGGCGACGGTGAGGAGGAGGAGGGGACAAGATGAAGAAATCCGTACTGTTCGGCGCCAGCTTGTGCGCAGCCATCGCCGCCTTGAGCCAGGCGCCCGCCTACGCGCAAACCGCGCCTGCGGCATCGACCGACAAGGATCCGGCCGATGCGAACAAGGACGATATTATCGTAACGGCGCAGAAGCGCGACGAAAGCGTTCGCGACGTGCCGCTCGCGATTCAGGCATTCGGCGCCGAGACGCTCGCCAAGAGCAATGTCACCGGGCTTTACGACCTGCAGCGGCTGGCGCCCAGCCTGCGCGTCGATCTGGGCGCGCGCGCCGACAAGCTGCGGATCGTCATACGCGGCGTCGGCTCGTCGGGCGGCACGGCCGTCGAGCCGAGCGTCGCGACGTTCATCGACGGGGTCTATATCCCGCGCGAAGGGGCCACGACCTCAGCCTATCTCGATCTTGAGGCGATCGAAGTGCTGCGCGGCCCGCAGGGAACCCTGTTCGGCCGCAACGCGTCAGCCGGCGCGATCAGCCTGCGCTCGGCCGAGCCCGGCAAGGACTTCGAGGGCCGCCTGACCGCCGAATACGGCACCGGCGAACGCTACAAGCTCGAAGGCTTCCTCAACGTGCCGGTGTCCGACAAGCTGCGGCTGCGGTTCGCCGGGATGGGGCAGCTCTTCGGCGGCCTCTACTTCAACCGGCAGGACGGCCAGCGCGTCGGCGGGGTGAACACCGGTTCGGGACGCTTCACGGCTAAATACATGCCGTCCACGTCGCTGACCGACACGCTGCGCATTTCCTTTGCGACCAAGCAGGGCAACCACATCAACAACATGTACGCGCTGCTGCCCGACAGCTTTCCCGCCGGTGGTCTGGCGACCTATCTCGCGAAATTCGCCACGATCGGCAGCACCAACGTCGATCTCAACCCGTTCGACCGGACAGTGAACGAATTCATCGATGACAGCCTCGACGATACGCGGCTGGGCATCACCAACAAACTGAGCTGGGAAAGCGGATCCGGCTTCACCGTCAACCTGATCAGCGGCTATCAGAACTGGCGGAACCGCCAGGTCGGTAACTACGTCCTGTCGACCCAGACGCAATCGCTGATCCAGTTCGGTCAAGCCGACAGCAAGACGCACTCCGAAGAGCTGCAGCTGATCTCGCCGCCGAACCTGCTGTCGGGGCATCTCAATTTCGTCGCCGGCATTTACTACATGCACGAGAAGCTGCGGATCGGCGAAGAGTTCCAGTTCAAGACCGACTTCTGCAACCTCGTGCTGCCGACCAACGCGCTCTATGGCTCGTGCATCGCGGGCACTAACGGGCTCGCCACCAACGCGCAGTTCAACCAGACCACCGACAGTATCGCCGCTTATGGTCAGGCGACCATCAAGATCGTCCCCACGCTCGAGCTGACGCTGGGCGCGCGCTGGTCGCAGGACAAGAAGACCGCGGTGCTCGACCAGCGGGCGGTGATCCCGGCAGGCGCGGTGCTCGTCGCCAGTGAAATCGTGCCCTTGAGCCTCAAGGAAGACCGCCCGACCTGGCGCGCCAACCTGAGCTGGAAGCCGATCGACGGCGTGATGCTGTTCGGCAGTTTCACCACCGGCTTCAAGTCCGGCGGGTTCAATTCGGCCACGTCCAACGTCGTTCTCGGCCAGAGCCGCAAGCTCAAGCCCGAAACGGTGAAAAGCTACGAACTGGGCATCAAGTCCACCTGGTTCGACCGGGCGCTGCAACTCGATGTCATCGCCTATCAGATGGACATCTCCAATTTCCAGGATCGCAGCTTCAACGGACTGGCCTTCGCGCTGAAGAATGCCGGCAATATCCGCAACAAGGGCGTCGAGATCGACGCCGTGCTGCGGCCGGTCGCCGGGCTGCGCTTCAACGCCGATATCGCGTATCTGGACTCGGTTTTCACGAGCTATCCGGGGGGGTCCAACCTTCCCGGTCTGGCCGGCACTCAGAACCTGACCGGAAAGCGCCCGACCTTCACGCCGGAATGGAGCGGTTCCGTCGGCGTGGAATATGAAGGCAAGCTCGGCAAAGGCGGCCTCAGCTGGTCGTTGCGCTCCGATGTCAACTTCGCGACCAAGACCAATATCGGCGGCGTCAACAACGCGGATCCCGCGACCGTATGGCCGGCTTATGGCTTGCTCGGCGCGCGGCTGTCGGTCTTCGGCCGCGACAAATCATGGTCGGTCTCGGTGTTCGGGCAGAACCTGACCGACAAGGGCTATTGCACCTCACTGGCCTATCAGCCGTTCGGCGCACTGCTTGGCGCGGTCGCCCCCGGCAAGTCGGCGCTTCGCTGCAACGTGGTCGGTCCGCCGCGCACCTACGGCGCATCCTTCTCCATCCGGTTCTAGCGGTCATCGGCGGACGCGCGCCGCGATCGCGGCGCGCAACGCCCACACAATAATCGAGGTTCACCCGATGCCAGTAATCGAAGATCAGATGTCGGCCACGACCTTGCGGGTGGGCCATTTCATCGGCGGGGAGTCGGTGGCCGGCGACGGCGGCCACCAAATCTTCGATCCGGCGACAGGGAGTGCGCGAGCGATCGCTGCGGTGGCGGACAGCCAGACCGTCGAGCAAGCGGTCGCCGCAGCCCGTGCTGCGCTGGCCAGCTGGTCGGCGATGGGGCTGCAGCGCCGCGCCGCGATCATGCTCGACTTGCGCGAAGCGGTCCGCGACGCGCGCGACGAGCTGGTCGACCTGGTCATCGCCGAGCTGGGCAAAACGCGTGTCGATGCCGGCGCCGAGGTGGACCGCGCGATCGAGGTATTGGGACAGGCCGCCTCGGTGCCGTCCTGGTATGGCACCAGCTTCAGCCCGCATGTCTCGATCGGCGTCGATGCCTTTGAGGTGCGCTATCCGATCGGCGTCATTGCGGCGGTCAGTCCGTTCAACTTCCCCGTGCTGATCCCGGTCGTCCAGTTCGCCGTGGCGGTTGCGTGCGGCAACACCGTGGTACTCAAGCCGAGTGATCGCGACCCGTCGGCGACCGTGCGGATCGCGGAAATCTGTTCGCAGGCCGGGCTGCCCGACGGCGTGCTCAACGTCGTGCTCGGCGGGAAGCAGGTCGTCGAGGCGCTGGTCGACCACGCGGACGTCGCCGGTATCAGCTTCGTCGGCTCGAGCGCGGTCGCGCAGGAGATCCGCACCGCCGGGGTCGCGAAGAACAAACGCGTTCAGGCCTTTGGCGGCGGCAAGAACCACATGGTCGTGCTGCCCGACGGCGATCTCGACCTCGCCGCCGATGCCGCGGTCTCGGCCGCGTTCGGCGCCGCCGGACAACGCTGCATGGCGGTTTCGGTGGTGGTGGCGGTCGGCGACATTGGCGATACGCTCGCGGCCAAGATTGCCACGCGTGCGGCCGGGCTGCGCGTCGGGAATCCCGCCGACCCGGCGTCGGACGTCGGGCCCGTCATCTCGCCCGAAAGCCGCGACCGGATCATGAACTACCTCGCGGCTGCCCGGTCCGAGGGGGCCGCCGTGATCGCGGACGACCGCGCCGCGCCGACCGAAGGCGCCGGGTGGTGGATCCCGCCCGTCGTGATCGATCATGTGCGCCCCGGCATGGCAGTGCACAGCGACGAGATTTTCGGCCCGGTTCTGTCGATCGTCCGGGCAGCGACCTATCGCGACGCCATGGCGGTGATCGCCAGCCATCCGCTGGGCAACGGCGCGGCCATCTTCACGCGCGACGGCGGCGTTGCCAGGCGCTTCGTCGACGAGGTCGAGGCCGGCCAGGTCGGCGTCAACGTGCCCATTCCCTTCCCCACCTTCTTCCACAATTTCGGCGGCTGGAAGGATAGCGCGTTCACCGAGACCAAGCTGTTCGGCCCCGGTGCGCTCGCCTTCTGCACGCGCACCAAGACCGTGTCGCAGCGCTGGCCCGATGCGGCGTCGAGCCGGATCGAGCTCGGCTTTCCGATGCCGCGATAGCCTCACCAGCCAAGGATACGCAGATGCGTTATGTCGCCTATCGCCCACCCGGTTCCGACCATCGCGAGCGTCTCATCGGCCTCGCGATCGGGGACATGGTCGCGCCGCTCGCGGATATCGATTCCTTTTACGATGACCTCCCGCGATGGACCGCGCGCGCGCGGACCCTCACGGAAGGGACGATCCCGCTCGATCGCGTGGTGCTCGCGCCGCCGGTGCCGCGCGATGCGAAGATCCTGTGTGCCGCGATCAACTATAGAAAGCACGGCGCCGAGGCCAATCTGCCGACGCCCTCTTTCCCCAATCTCTTCGCGCGCTGGACGTCCGAACTGGTCACCGACCAAGCGCGGGTGCCAGTCCCGGCCGCCGAGCCCGAGGGTCTGGACTGGGAGGTCGAGCTTGCCGCGATCGTGGGCGCGACACTGGTCGACGCGACGTCCGAGCAAGCCGCTGCCGGCATCTTCGGCTATACCGTCTCGAACGAAATCAGCGCCCGCGGCGCGCAGCTGCGGGCGGCAACGCTCAGCACCGGCCAATGGGCGCTGGGCAAGAATCCCGACAGGAGTGCCGCGATCGGATCGTACGTGACCAGCGCGGACGCCGTCGATGCCGCCGACATCCTGCTCGAGACGATCGTCGATGGCCAAGTCATGCAATCCGGCAGCACCGCCGACATGGTCTTTTCGGTATCCGAGCTGATCGCCTTCGCGTCGCAGCATGTCACGCTGCGGCCAGGCGATCTCGTCCTGACCGGCACGCCGGACGGCGTCGGTCTGGGGCGCACTCCGCGTGTCTACATGAAGCCGGGAGCGACAGTGACCGTCAGCGCCGGCGCGCTCGGCGCTATCACCAATTTCATCGTCGACGGCTCGCATCGGGGCTGACATTTTCAGGAGAGTAGTAACATGGCAGGCGTGGAGAGACTGGTCGAAGGCCCGATCCAGGTGAACACCGATCTTCCCGACAGCGCGCTGACGCGGGAGGAGATCGTCGAGCGCAACCTGCGCGTGGTCGAGGCGCATTTCCACAACGAAAATCCCGACCATGTCGAAGAGGCGATCGCGCTCTACGGCGAGAACATCTCGTGGGAAGCGCCGACCCGCGGCATCGTCATGGACGATCCGGGCGATATCCTCGAAGCCTATCGCGGCATCTTTCGGACCGTCGCCTATCGCAAGGTCATTCCTTTGCGGCGCTTCGCGACCGAGCAATTCGTGTTCGACGACCAGATCGGCCACGTCACGCTCGTGGGCGATGAAATGCCCAACATCCCCTACCCCGTCGGCACCGAGCTCTGCGTCCGGCTGGCGCACGTCTTCGAAATGAAGGACGGCAAGATCGTCCGCGAAATCGCCTATGAGATGTGGCGCAAGGAAGGCGCGCCCAATGCCGTCGATTTCATTCCCGATGGTGCGCGGGAAATCTTGTTCGAGCCGGGCACCTGACGCACTTGGTGGGTGGCCAGCGCGCCTTGGGTCGTACGCGGGATAGTCGTCAGAATTATCCCGCGGCGCGGGACGATCGCTTGAGCGCGAGGAGAAACAGCCCGCCAGCTGCAAGCAGCAGCGCGGGAATGCCGGCAAACAGGATCGGCAGCCAGCGCAACACAGCCGCAGGTTGATCGGCGGCGCCCGACGCATAACCGACCCAGCCGAGCATCAGCCCCGCCGCTGCTCCGCCGAGCGCGAGACCGAGCTTCTCGCCCGACACCCAGATCGCGGTCAGGAAGCCGGCGTTGCGCGCCGCATCGTCGGGATCGACGCCTGAGACCACGCTCGGCATCAAGGCGAAGGGCAGCATGTAGCAGCCCGCCTGCCCTAGCCCCGACAGCGCCGCGACGGTTACCGCGAGACCGATATCTCCGGAGCCGCAGAGCAGATAGCCGAGCGCGGCCGCACCATAAGCAAAGGCGGCAAGCGCCGCCGCAGGCGCGGTGCCGATCCGGTCGGCGACGCGCACCCAAAGCGGCATGGCAACGATCTGGACGACGGTCGCGACGACGGCGAGATCGGTGATCACGTCGGTGCCCGCATGGAGCTGATAGCGCACGGCATAGGGCATCAGCGCGAATTGCGCGCCCATCGCGAGCGTCTGACAGGCGTAGCCGGTCCAGAGCAGGCGGTAGCCGCGATTGCCGAGGGTCGCGCGCAGTCCGGTCCGCAGCGACTGGCGGACAGAGGCCGGCCGCAGCTGCTCGACAGCGCGGTTCTGGAGGAGCCAGTTGGCGCGGAGCGATCCGAACAGCGCAGCACCAGCAATTGCGGCGACAGCGATACCCATCACGGCATAGCCGTGCCGGCCGCCCCCGCCGAGCCGCAGCAGGAGCGGCGACAGGCCGCTCGCGACGAGCAACCCGACGCACAGCAGCCCGACACGCCAGGCGATGAGCCGATTGCGCACGGCCTGATCGGGCGACGCTTCGCCGACGGTCGTCGCATAGGGAATCGAGAAGAGCGCATAGGCCGTGCTCGTGCCGATATAGGCGAGCAGCACCCAGCCAAGCGTTGCGGTCATCGGCCAGCCCGGCGGCGGCATGAACATCGCGGCAAAGCCGAGCGGGAAGAACAGCGAACCGAGCGCCATCAGCGGCCAGCGCCGCCCGAACCGCCCGCGCAGGCGATCGGACACCGCGCCGATCACGGGATCGAGCACGACTTCCCATATTTTGGGCACCATCACGACCACGCCCGCGGTCGCGGCCGGTACGCCAAGCGTGTCGGTCAGAAAATAGAGTAGCAGCAGCTGCGGCGTGACGAGGAAACAGGCGAGCCCCACATTGCCGAGCGCATAGGCAGCGGCGCGCCCGGACGGGACGGCACCGGTCACGCGTGCACCCCCGGTTAGCGCGGTCATCGCACCGCTCACGCGAGCGTGCCGGCGAGGCCGCGCAGGCGCACCTTATCGACCTTGCCGATCGGCAGTCGAGGAAGCTCCGCGACCATCTCGATATGCTTGGGGACCTTGTAGTTGGCGAGCGCGGCGCGACAGGCCTGCGCGAGCTCGGCAGCGTCGATCGCCGGTTCGGCAACGACGAACGCAATGCCGATTTCGCCCCACAGCGGATCGGCGACGCCGACAATCGCGGCTTCGTGGACGCCGGGCTGCGCTTCGAGCAGCTGCTCGATCTCGCGCGGATAGACGTTGTAGCCACCCGACTTGAACATCTCGCTCTTGCGGCCCGAAATGCGCAGCCGCCCGTCCGCAAGCCGCTGGAACAGATCGCCGGTCTTGTACCAGCCGTCGGGCGTGAAGGCCTGGCCGGTGACCTCGGGACGCTCCCAATAGCCGAGGAACGTCGGCGCGCCGCGGATCTCGAGCTCGCCCTCGATGCCAGCGCCGGTGATCAACTCACCGTCATCGCCGCGCAGCCGGCACTTGTACAATGCGGTCGGGCGGCCGACCGAGGCGAGCGCGTCGGCGATGTCGTCCACCGAGCAGACCGTCATGACGCCGGTCGCGGTGACCGGTCCGCAGGTTTCGGTCGAACCGTAATTGGTCGAAAAGCGCGGGCAGATCGCGCTCAGCGCGGCGAGCGTGCCTTCGGCCATCGCCGCCCCGCCCCAGAAGATCGTGTCGAGCGCCGACAAGTCGGTGCTTGCCCAGTCCGGGTGCTGCCGCGCCATCTCGAACACCGAAGGCACCGACTGCCACAGCGTGATCCGCTCGGCCGCCAGCAATTCAAGCAGCTGCGATGCCTCGAAACGCTCGAGAAAGGCGATTTTGCCGCCGAGCACATAAGCGAGCGCGGTGATGTCGCCGATGCAGCCGATGTGATTGATCGGCAGATGGTTGACGACGCTCAGCCCCGCCCGGTCGATCCGGTTCATTTCGTCGAGCGCGGGCAGGATCAGCCCCTGATGGTGCAGCAGCGCGCCCTTGGGTTTCCCGGTGCTGCCCGAGGTGTAGATGATCAGGCAGGGATCGCGCGGATCGATATCGGGGGCCCTCTCGCGCACCGCCGTTTCGGGAATGGCATCGGCCTCGCACAGCAGCGCGGCCAGCGACGGGCCTGCATCGGTGTAGATCAGCAGTCGCGTTGTCCCGGCCAGCGTCTCGAGTTCCTCACGATAGTCACGCCCGTCGAAATGGCGGCGACCGACGATGATCGCGGGATTGCAGTCCTCCACGATCGTCTGGAGCTCGGGCAGCCGGTATTTGGGATTGAGCCCGACCCAGATCGCGCCGACTGCGGCGGTGGCGAGAAAGACGACGAGGAAGTCGGGATTGGGCGGCGACAGCATCGCCAGCCGGTCGCCGGGATTGAGACCGGCCGCGATCAGCGCGCGGGCGAGCCGGTCGACCCGCGCCGAGAGTTCGGCGTAGCTCAGCGCCTCGCCATCGAGCACGGCCGCCACCGCGTCGGGCGTCTCGCGAGCATGCCAGGCGGCATAATCCGAGATCAGGCGCAGTTCGGGCAGTGGCGCGGCGCCGGCTCCGGAATGCGGCTGACGCCCGGCACGTGCACCGCGCGGCATCAGGGGCGCTCTACCTGATGGGGCACCCACACGCTCAGCCAGCGCGCCAGCAAGGCCGGCCGTTCGGCGCCCTCGATGTCGATGACCGTGTCGATGACGCGGCGGGTGCGTCCGGCCTGGTCCTGCCAGGCCTCGGTCGGCCCGAACCGGCCGCGGATGCGCGCGCCCGCCGGGACCGGTGCGACGAGACGGAGACGGTCGAAGCCATAATTGAGGAAATAGCCCCCTTCCGGTTTGCTCGTCTGGCCGCCGCGCTCATAGGCATTGTTGATGAGGTGCGTGAGCAGACCCATCGTCAGGAAGCCGAAGACGATCGTCCCGCCATAAGGCGAATTCTCCGCCGCCCAGGCCGGATCGTTGTGAAACGGATCGGTGTCGAGCGTGCACCGGCCGAATGTATCGATCATCTCCTGCGTCACGACCAGCCAGTCCGAGGTGAACTCATAGACCGGATGGTGATCGGCCTCATTGCGTATGTCAGTCATGCAAGTCTCTCAATCAAGGTTCCGGGCCGGGCGCTCAGAAGCGCGTCGACGCGACGAGGCCGAAGGTGCGTGGACGGTTGGTCACCACGCGGTCGAGACCGGGAACGTTGAGCGTGAGCGAGCCGGCATTGTTGTAGGCGACGCGCTTGTTGGTGAGGTTGTCGACGAACAGGGTCACCGACCAGCGATCGTCGCGCAGGCCGCCGCGCAGGCCGACCAAAGTATAGCCGGGCAGATCCTCGCGCCGCGACGTGAGCGCGACAGTCGGCCCGACATAGGAGGCCGTCGCCCGCGCGAAGACGCGATAGCTTCCGCCGACCGGCCGATCGTAGCGAAGCGTGCTGCTGGCCGTCCATTCGGGCACGTTGAGCAGCTTCTGGCCTTTGGTCGTTCCGCTACCGATATTGTCGTCGTCGAACCGGGCATGCGTGTAGGACAGGCTCTGGTCGAACCCGAGCGCGTCGGTCAGCTGCCCCGAAAACTCGAATTCGGCGCCCTTGATGGTGGCACTGCTGGCATTCGCGGTGCGCGCGAAGCC
>Ga0307517_10004081_pt1 | contig 22535 bp, 13 predicted proteins | sample 23_EM_MG_FD_194515 | JGI IMG/M metagenome (GOLD analysis project Ga0307517, IMG submission 194515) | Populus trichocarpa ectomycorrhiza microbial communities from riparian zone in the Pacific Northwest, United States - 23_EM | ecosystem: Host-associated > Plants > Roots > Unclassified | place... | reverse complement strand
TTTAAAAAAAAAAAAAAAAAAAAAAAAAAAAAAAAAAACCCCACTAATATCTTAATTAAGAATCTTAAAACAGAACTTTGCAATACCAAAAAGAAAAAAAGAAAAAAAAAGGAATTTTATTTATTAAAACAAATCTACACCAAAAATAACTCCACGGGGTGTCACAATACGCTTACTAATAATCCTGTAATAGAGTGGGGAAAGAAGAGGTGTAAATTAAGGTTCTTCTGAAATACAAACTAAGAACCTTATATATACTAGCCCTATGCCTAAACTTAAAAAGAAAAAAAATAAGATTATTGAACTAAATAAGAAAAATAAATATCTAAGAAAAATAAAATTCTTAAAATAAATAGGAAGAACAAAAATACCATAAAAAATTATTTTTCTAAAATTAATAGAAATGAAAATAACTAAAAAACAAATAACTTCCTCTTACAATCTTCATCCATCAGTTTTTAATTATGACCAAGCATGCAAGCCCTTTTTCTAGCCTAGACGCACCTGACTCTTCTTTTTATAATGCTCCTTCAAATCTTTTTTTATTTGATTTTTTTATTTTATAATATTTTTATAAAAGTTTATTAAAATGATAGTCAAATAATATCCAATTATATCATTATTTTTAAATAATATTAGAATTTTTATGATAATATTAACAAGTACTTTCCAAATAATTATATATGAACATGATATGCATAATTTTCAAAAAAACATTACTCATAAATATCTAATTTGAATGAAATATCTATTTTATGATTTTTATATAATTTTTCTAAAATTTATTCTTCTTATTTTTTTTTAATATCATCACATCAAAGTTATCAATTCATGATTCTTTTATTATTAAACCTTGCTTTTAAGATTATGATAAGTTTTATTTAAAATACAATACTTCTCATAAAAAACACATGTTTTTTTCAAAAAACCAAAAAGGAATGCATAAATAGGGGGATGGAGTTATGATTAAAGAGATACATTTTTTTCACCTAATTTCAAATCATTAAAAAAATTTCAGATTTTTATTTTAGTTATCTTCATTTTTATAAAATAAACCACATAGCTAAAAAATTATGTTTTGTTAAAAAATAATTAGAAGAGAGAATTTAGGCTAAAAATTATATTTTTTTCTGTATAATTTAAATCATTACTTTTTTTAATAAAAATTCATTTTTATTGGAATATAGTTAAATAAAAAAAACATTAAAGACCACCTTGAAGTATGAAATAAAATATCTACAAGCGCATCTATTTTTATTTTTTTAATTGAGAAACAAAAAAAAATATTATTTATGTTTAATAAAATAAATTAAAAATATATGAAATGATAAATAAAAAAATTCATTAATACTAATTAAATAATAAAAGCACGAAACTAATACTCCTAGTAAAAACAAAAAGATATATACAAATGCAAATGTTTTTTACCGTTTTTATTTTATATGTCATCAATTATTTTATGTCAGAGGTTACTTCTCATTGCTAATAAAAAATGACATTTATTTTTTTAAATGTGTCATGCAAATATATCTTATTTATGTAAAATATAAGAGAAAAAATATATAGAAAATTTATAATAATGTTTTTGAAGCATTGTGAAATTAAAAAGCTTATAAAATGGTTAAACTCGATTTAAAGAAATTAAACTAAACAATTTAAAAAATAAGAGAGAATATTATGCAATAATAAAAAGAGAAATATGAGGCAAGGCGCTACTAGTCTAGGCATGCCTGACCAACCATAAAAAAATCCCACGCATATTTGGTTAGTTTTTTCTAAAGGAGTGGATGACGAGTCATCCGCTCCATTGTTTTTCAAATGAACGAAAGATCATTTGTTGTGGCAAATGATCGCTCACTTGCTAACCAGTTTTCTAGTCATCGACAATGACTTCAAAATTGAAGTTCGAGTTTTTGGACACCAAAAACTCATATTTAACTTGTTTTCGCTTAAAAACACCTAATTTAAAAAAACACCCTTTAATCACTCTAAAAAACCAAAAATTAAATGAATAAAAAAAAATTATAGACGCCGATCTACTTTTTTTAGGATAGTTACAGGAAAACACCACTTCTATTGAACTCCTCGCAAGAAGACAAAATCATTTAGACAAAGATCAAAATTTGACCATTCGAGCACTTTCTATCTCCTCAACATATTTTGATAACTTTCTCTCTTCTCTCTCAACATCTAGAGACTGGAATGTGAAAAAATGAAGTTTAATATCAAAATGTGAATTGCTAAAATAATAGGGACCAAATAATAGAAAAACTAAAACTTTAGGGATCAAAGCTCCAAAATCTAAATAAGATATGTTTTATTGTTATTTGTTAAAGTTGGTCTTTCTTCTTTCTTAATTTCTATTCATCTTCGAATACCCCTCAAAACTAAGCATATGCAAAATCATGTAAATTGAAAGAAATGTAAATAAAATTACATACTAATGTAACTTGATAGATAAAATTACAAAGAATAAAAGTTTGATGACAAAAAAAATATGAATTGTTCATATGAATAGTATAGTTCATGGTAATCTGTGTCTTGTATTATAGTGGAAGGAGCTATAGTGATTTACCCAACTCTTTTCGTTTGCTAAATAGCTATTGGACCCGCTTTTCGTCTCGGGTCGAATTTATTTCTTTCTTAAACAAAAGTGTATATATAGATATTTATGACGTGTTTTTATATATAAAAGAATCTCAAACGGAATTGAAAAATTTAATGCATACATCTAATTAAATAAATTGAGCATTAATTATGCAATAAAAAAAATTATCTATCATGATCTCAACCTAGTTAAAGTTAATAAGCCAAACATGCGACTCAGGTCATGGACTATAAAAAAAAATTGAGTTCAACAATTTTTTTATAGTTTTTTTTTATCTAAAATAGACACTTATAAAATCAAGAACCAACAAAATATCAAAGTGACTAGAAAAAAAAATCAAACTAAAACAAATTATGTTACTCAATTAATAATGAATCAAATATTAAGTGATGAAATTAAAAAAAAACAAGAAAAAAATACAATTGTAATGGATAAAAATGAAAAAGAAAAAAGAAAAAAAAGTAAAAAGGGCCTAGTCTCTCGGGCTAGGAAGGCCTAGAGTTCCTTGGCCTCAAGAAAAAGGCTCAGACGCCCAGGCCTGGAGCAACCCACGTGCCGAGGCCTTTTTTTTATTTTCTTAAAGGGAAGAAAATAGGTTGTCTGCCCCTTAATCCTTTGAAAAACAATAGCACAAGATGCGTCGCCTGCACTGCCTAGATTTCGGCAACCTCTGGTAGCTATAAAATCGGGTTGATTTGTTTTAGACCAAAAAAAGCCTATTTTCAATCATATTTCCACCTGAAAAAATTGGGTTGATCTGTTTCAGACCAAAATAAGCCTACTTTCAACCAAAAAAAAACTAAACATCTTCTAAAACATTTCCATAACCTCTACCAACCTATAAATTAGCTGTAAAACCCACAATTAACCCGAAATAAAAATTCTTTTCAGATTCAAATTTATTATTTTAGACAAGTTTAAGGGGAAACACCTTGTATAAACTTTTTTCATAAAAAAAAACCCATTAACATCAAAACCACCTACTTTTGTGGCCGGAATGGGTCTTAATCGAGATTTTCTCTCTCTATCACTGGAATCCGGTTACTTTCTCTCTTCTCTCTCAAACCAGTAACCAAAAAATAAGGAAAATAAAGTTTGGGACCAATATTGAATTTCATAAATTGTTAGGGATTGAAAGTTTATAATTTGAAAAGTTGGAGGATCAAAGTGTATGTTTAGCCTCAAGTTTAAAAAAAAAACCATTTCTTTTTACTTTTTTTTTCATCTTAGTCCCCTATCTTTGAATTTTATCCTTCCTTAATAAATGTGCTTTAATTGGCCAGCATAAATTTGGGCCTATAAGGATGTAAACAGAAAAAAGAGGGACTAAATAAAAAACAAATCATTGTGGCAATTCACAATGATTTGTTTTTTGATGAACAGTTGCATGGGAATAATATTTCTCCCTTTTAAAGTATTTCTTAATAATTTGTTTCACTCTTTTCATTTGGCTTAGGGATTCATTATTTTTTTCGTTAGCATTGCTTTAAAATTAAAGTATTTTTATTATAATTGAGTGTCTGTTGCTTTTCATAATCTTTTATCTTTGAGATAGCATTATCGTGGAAGCTCTCCCTTCTCTCTTGCACTTTAGCCCTCACAAACAAGACCACTTTTGATGTTGTTGGTGACATTTTCACCGTTGGAAGCATCCTCTTTTTCTAGTGTTCTTATCCTCTCTCTCTCTCTCTCTTTCTTATTGTGCTTTTTTCTGTAACTTTCACATTTGAATTCATTTAGACTTACCATGTTTTCTATATATATTTTTTCTATATATATATATAGAAAAAATAAAGAAGAAAATGGAGAATTTAATAAAGGTTAATTATAGAAAAGGAAAAATGATTAAAAAAGGTACAGAAAATCTTACAAAGAAAATAAATAAATAAGGTATTAAAATTACTAAGAAAAGCAATAAAAAAAGTATTAAAATTTCTATTTTAGAAATTAAGTTAATAAAAACTTAAGACTATTTTATTCAAATCGAATAAAGTTTGTGTTTTTATATATAGTTATAAAATTTAAATTGTATATTTAGAGTAATAAGTAACATTTTAGTTTTAAATTGTCAATTTTGAACTTTAAGGAACTCTCCTAGTAGACAACTATGTGCGTATTTGGTATTCTTTTTTTTTTAAAGCATAACTAGCTTTTATCTATTATTTTCTTTCAATTTCTTTTCCTTTTTAATCTAAATGAGTATTTGGTTAAGAACTATTTTGCTTTGAAAGTAAAGAACTTTATCATTTAAAAAAAAAAGTAAAAGTTAAAAGAATAGTACCTCCTTTTAATCTAAAGCAAAGCACATGGAGTATAATATTTTCTTAAGAAATATATAATTTCTTAAAATTAGAACAACTTATTATCAAATACTTTTTAGACAAACACTTTTACTTCGAGGAACCTTTAATAAGGAAGTTCATTATGGTCTTTTAGAAGTATACTAGATAGGGTGTTTGGGCTTCACAAGGTGTCAAGTAAAAATATTTTTCAGAGAAAAAATAAAAAGAAAAGAATATATAGCTATTGTTAGCGTGTTTTTTAGATAAAGAAAGAGTTCAATCTCGAGGATTAAATCAACGTCGAACTTATTCTAGACATCGCTTAATGCACAATGGAAAAAAAAGCTGAATATTTATTTTAGTTTCAGATTTGGTCTCTAAAGTTTCAATTATTTTGAATTAATAAAACTAAAATTATTTCAAATTGAGTATTAAATCAATGTTGTAACTTATTCTTAACATCGCAAGAACCTCATATCAAGTCCACCAAAACAAATCATTAAACTCATTCTCAAATCAACTAATTGCAAAAGGATAAAATTAAAAAAAAAAAAGAAGAAGAAGTTAAATGGCTAAAAGCACTTTAAAGGATAAAAAAAAAACATTGTAACTATTGCAACCCACAACTTATTGCATTTTCCTTCTATGTTGTGTTTTCATCATTTTCTTTCTAATACCTCTTCCATCTCACATTTTCTCGCATCAAACAACATTCCCTGGCTTATCAAATGTCAATTGTGTGAAACTCAACAATAATTGTTGCTATAAATAATTAAGAAAATAGGTACCAAATCTAACATCCAAAAAAAATTAATAGGTCGTTTTGCTATTTTGAAGGGAGTCAAGCATGAAAACCAAGAAGAGATAAAAGAGAAAGAAAAAAAAAACAAAATGAGTCATTAAAGCCACAATGAAACCTCATGTGTTCATGCGCCATCTTACAAGGAAGATCTTGTTGAGATGATTTGATGTACACTAAGGAAAACCATCATTGGAGATCTAAGGAGGTTGCATACGCCTACACATTGCAATGGTCTCCCTCACACATTAGCACATGTGATACATGCACCAACCACCTTTTCTCTTTTCTTTTATTTTAGCCCTTGATTTAGGAAGACAAGAGGTTGAACATTTATTTTCATTTTAAATTTGGTCCCTAAAGCTTCAATTGTCTCAAATTAATAAAATTGTATTTTATTTTGTGAAATCGAGTATCAATCTAACCCTATAATGTTTTTCCAGCATCGTGAGAACCCAATATCAAGCCAAATGAAATAAATCATTAAATTCAATCACACATCAACCAAGTGTGAAAATACCAATTTGAAAAAAGAAGTTTAGTAAAAAAAATGGTATGAATACTTGGTCCTTGATTTGGTAGAAAAAGGCTTGAACATTTGCTTAAGTTTTAAATTTGATCCCTAAAGCTTCAATTATTTATTAATAAAATCTTATTTAATTTTACCAAATCGAACATTAACCGAGCTCCAAAATTTTTTGTCAATATCACAAGAACCCAACATCAAGCTAACAAAAATATATCATTAAGTCCAATCTCATATCAACTCAATATAAAAGAATAAGATTGAAGATGAAAAAGAAGTCAAGTGGCCAATAAAAATAAAAATGTAAAAAAGCATTGTTGAGAACTATTACAATTCACAATATTTTATCTCTTAGTCTATAGTAAAATCAAAGAGACGTTTTAGTTTCTTTTGAAAATTAATAATAAAAGGATTAAATGTTGTTACCGAAACTTTGTTGTACCATTGCTATTAAAAAAAGTGTTACCTTTCAAGTAACAAGTGCAAATATAGCCAAACCATTTTTATTTTTATTTTTATCATGTTATTTGATGAGTCTGTATTTTTTACTCAATATTTTTATGCTTTGGAAGAGCTCAAACCTATAATATGGTGATAACTCAATCAAACATGGGTCTGGCAAAGCAGCCAGACCCAATATCCTTGGGTTCAGTCGTACGTTAAGCCCGAGTCTTCATAAATCTAACGATTTGCCATACCCAACATACTTGGGTTCATCCATGAGCTAAGTCCAAGGCATCATGGGTTTGACATCTTGTCAGATTCAATATACTAGGGTTCAGCTATGAACTGAGCCCAAGTTACCACGAGTTTGGAAAATTGCCAAACCTAATATACATGAGTTCAATCATCGGCTAAACCCAAGTTACCATGGGTTTGACAACTTGCTAGCCCAAATATACTTGGGTTCATCCATGAGTCGTGCTCAAGGTACCATACGTATGGCAAGGTGTTAAATCCAATATATTTGGGTTCAGTCATAAACTGAGCCCCATGTACTGTGGGTCTGACACCTTGGGTTTATCCATGAGCTGAGCCCCAGGCATCATGAGTCTGGCAAAGTTCTAGACTTAATATACTTAGGTTTAGCCTCAAAATAAGCCAAAGACTCCATGGGTTTGATGAACTGTCAGAACCATCTTCCTTAGGTGTGGACATTAAACTCAATTGGTCTTAGAGATCCATGTTATGACCATATAATTCTATCTTAAGATTATTAACATAACCTATTCATGTCAGAAATAATCATCTCCTTACAACTGTAGATATATGAATGGTCTCTTAAGAACACACCATATTTTCATCTCATTAATGATGTGTAAAAGGATTTTTTTTTCCCTCATTAAATGTCATGTAGAGAAAATGACTATTCAGGCCCTCCACTCCATCAAAATAACAAGGTTCAGGGAGTATAAATATCATCTGAACCACCCAAATAAAAGGTTCACAACTTTCTATTATCCAAGTTTATATACTTGAGCCTTTAAAGCATTTAACACACAAAAAAACAAAAACAAAAATTGTTGTTCTTGAAATTTAAAGTTTTTTTTTTCATTTATCACCATTTCCATTTAAAGTTACTAACTTTATCATCGGAGAGTCCTTAAACCCCACTGGTATGAACTTTTTTGCAAGTACTAGGATTTTTACCATTGATTTTATATTTCTTGGACTAAAAAGAAGAAAATATTGACATGAACATTTGATTAATCACTATCCATACACTAAATAACCTCATTCCTAAGCATATTGAATTGTGAAAGTCAATCAGTATCTTGCGTTATCTAGTTTTGTCCAATTTCATCCCATTGATAACTCCATAGATTTGCTATAAAGGTTGCTAACGGTGCTAGTGAAAAAATCTAACAAAATTTATCAATGGGAGGAAATTAGAAAAAAATGAATATAAAGGTATAATTGAACAATGGACACAAATATAGGGATAAAGTATTATCCTCCTAAGTTTCTATTGTGTTATTCTAATGGTCACGTGACTGTATACCTTTCAACTATTAAAATGTTATATTTATGTGAATTAAAAAAAGAAAAAGAAAAGAAGAGGTTTTCTTGTAACTGAAGTTTCTATATGATATGAGTTGAAGAAGCCCATGGTGCCGTATTTTGGTGCACCAAATAACGGTTCCATTAACATTTCTTTTAATTGAAAAAGAAAAACCGTTGCCTCCTCCTCCTCCTAAATAGTACGAGAATAATATAATAATGGTACACGTATTTGGATATTATTCAATGTCGTTGATAAACCCGAGTCAGGTATCTTAGAGTTTTGGTCAACCAATTAGACGGTCCAATATCATATATAAATCTTGATGATGCTAATGTCGACAAAAAATAACCATCCATCACGGACCATGTGACTTCTTTATGGAGAAACGAAGTATCCACTGGGGTTCTTCGAACGTCAAACTGCTTTCTTTATTTTTGGAGTGAAAATATGGAACTGCTTTCTCCTCTGAACGGGGGTGGGCCTCGCATGGATATATTATTTTGGAAAAGCAATATGGTTCTGTGTTCGTCAGCGGGCCTCGTTCACTAAAGTCAATGTGTAAATTCAGCTAAATGTCCATGGATATCTCCAATTTATCCAACTATTTGCTAACTATTTTTATATTTTAAAAGTATTTTAAAATAAAATAATTTTTTTATTTTTTTCTTTACTTAAAATTAATATTTTTTTAGTGTTTTCATATCATTTTAATATATTGATATCAAAAATAATTTGAAAAGTAATCACTATCGTATTTCTATATCACAGTAGAATATATATATATATATATATATATAATTTAAAATTGACACATACAAATAATACAAATAAGAATATTCATAGGAGCATTAATTAGTCTCCGAAGTTACAATTTGGGGATTTTACTTGGAAGGTTTAGATTTCAATTTTAGAAAAGGGTGGTTATTTTCTATTGTTAAATCTAGTTCTTTAAATAAAATAAGTAATAAATAATCGTTAGGGCGGTGAAGTGAATGTAGTTGTATGGTTGGGTGGCTCTTATTATTTGGGGATTTACCATCAAATGAAACTGCCGTTATGGATGTAGCGCGTTAGCCTTCTAGGCTTTGGCCTTTTATAATTGTATTGTATTCACTTTTAGCCTCTACTAGTTTCCTTACGCACGCTATGTGGATTAAATAAAAAAAAATAAACCTAAATAATTAAAAAAAAATTGAACCTAAAAAAATACGTATGTTTATGGAAAATTCTTTGGTTGTTATTAAACCCAGGGTATAACAAGTGAATTTTAAAAACTCTCAATTTAACTTTTTATTTAATCTAATTTTTAAATTAAATCGTGTAAGAGTGCATCAATGTAACTCAACCAGCTTGATTAGTTCGAAAACAATCTGGATAATCGGTGAAAAGCTTGGTTTGATTTTAAAAAAAAATTCAAGACTATATTTTTTAATATTGAGACGAAATTGACCCGAGCTTCACAGTTTAACCTACCAAACTTGTAGCCTAGATCATAGACTCCAGTTGGTTTAACAATTTTTTAAACTATTTTTTACTTAATGATATGATAATAAAAATAGATGCTCGCAAAATTAAGTATCAACCAAATGTTAAATTTTTTGTTTGAAATTGTAATAAGCTCATAGAAAATAAACTAAAATAAATTATAAATATTAATTCAAAATCAACCAAATATTAAAGAATAAAATTGATAATAAAAAAATCCAATAAGTATTCAAATGAAAGAAAAAAATTGGCAGACAAAATAAAATAAAAAACTATGTGGTATTATTATTAAACTCGACTTAAAATGTCAACCTTGAAACATTTCAACTCGATTCCTTACCTACTCTGAGTTTAAAATTAATCCACACGGAAGTTGACTCTAGGCGACACAGTTGAATTGGCAAGTCTAAAAACAACCAGGACGACCAGTAAAAACATGTTTGGCTTTTAAAAAATTTCAACTCAGGCTTCACGTCTTAACTCGTAAAACCCGCGATCTGGATCATGAACTCTACTTGGTTTAAATACTTTATTTTTTATAATATTTTTTATTTAATGATATGATAACAAAAATAAACGCTTGTAAAAATTAAGCACCAGCCAAATACTGATATATTTGTTTAAAACTACAATAACTTTATAGAAAATAAATAAAAATAAATTATAACAATCAATTCAAAATCAATAAAATATTAAAGGATAAAATTAAAAAAAAAATTAGAATTTTTTTTAAAAAAATTAAGGTGCTTGAATTACCATTAGAGTAGTAGTAACTAACCATTTGTGTGTGTGTAAAGAAAGAAAGCATTATGGAGTTGGCGATAACAGGGGAGGAGAAAATTGCAACTCCTCTGATGTTAAGCCTGCAGGCACCACTCTTCAGCCTGGATTGTATTATTATTTCATCTGTTCATTAGTTCCATGTAAAAAATATGTTTTTAAAATTATCTAGAAATTTTTTTATATATAGTTAATTCATAAACTCATTCGAAGATATTATTATCCTCGAAAAGATTAATAGTGTCATGCATGAATTATATTAATAAATAATTCAGATAATTACAAATAATTTGTTTACATTAATCACAACAAATTGTTGAATTTTTTTTAAAACATATCTTTGGTTGGGAAAATGTGTGCACAATGAGTTATGTATTTGGTTGATTGCTTATGTGATGATACCTAAGTGAAGGTTATAGTTGTTTTTTTGGGAGATAAAAATATAGTTGTTACTTTGTCACCTTTCAAAGCTAAGAGAATAGATATTTTGTCCAGGGACTTTTGTGTATTTTTCAACTTTATTTGCATGTATATTTTTTTCTACAGAAAAATAACATGTTTTTTTTTTTGTAATATTAGGATGCCCTCAAGGGCTTTTTAGTAATTTGAATTATTAAAATATTAATAAATCAATAGAAAAGGTTGATGTGTGCTACACACGCGTCATCATCCTCGGCTTTTTAGTAATTTGAATTATTAAAATATTAATAAATCAATATTAAAGGTTAACGCTTGCTATGCACGCGTTACCGCGTCATCCCCCCCATTAGGAGGTGGGTGGGACATATTAAGATGGTCAAAATCCATCGACTGTCGTATTATCTGACGTGTCAAGTGGCAGCGCAGCTGTTGGTGGAGCGCGTTTAGCCTAGTTGGCGGCAGTTCGGCGGCGATGAAAGTTTTTCCTCATCCCCTTCTTTTCTCTCTCTTGTGCATTAGTTTTCATATCGAGCCTTTAAAAATTCAGATGTGTCCTATAGTTTGTATTTGTTTTAAAGTTGGTCCTCATTTTTATGATTGTTATTTGTTTTGATTTTAAAGCTTCTTGAATTTTTTTTGTTTTAATTTCATCCAACTGCATTTTATTTCATAATTTTTATATTCAATTTAGTCATTATTTTTTTATTGTTATTTTTTTATCCTTTGCATTAATTTTTTTTATTTCATCCTTTATAATTTAATTTTGTTTTGTTTCCAATTTTAGTCCTCATTTTTGTATTGCTCTTTTTTTTTTATCTTTTTTTTCATTCATTTTGTTTTTCAATTTAATCCCTAATTATTTTCTTTCAATTACTTTTTTGTGCATGATTTAGTCCTTTTTTTTATGATTGAGAATTTTGCTTCGTTATTTTTTCATGTTTACCTTCTTCAATCATAATCCAGTTTACCAGTTTCAATGATTAGCTTGGTTTAAGTTCTGTTTTTTTAATTCTTTTTATTTTTTTTCATTTTCATCATTTGACATTGACTTATTAGGCCTTACGTTTCGTGATTTGTTTTTATTTATTTTTGTGAGGTTATACGTATCTCATATCTCATATCTCAGGCCACGAGTTATTAAAGTTAAGTTGGTTTGGCTTAATTTTTTTTGTTTGATCATCCAATTTATTTTTTCCACTTTCGAGGGGACTTTTCTAACTTTTTTAGAGTAACACAGGTTGCCTCAGGTTTTTTTTTTTTTTTTTTTTTTTATCTTTGCTAGATCTACCTCTTTTTTTAAAAAAAAAATTGATTAGATTAAATTTATTTATTTCATCCTTCAACATTAAATTGGGCTAATATTGCCTTAATTTTTTTAATGCTCTTTGTTAGATCTTTCTTTTTTAACAAGAATTTTTTTTAATTAAATTAATTTATCTCATCCTTCAATATTGATTTTTTTTTATATTGAGCTTCTTAATTGAGTTTAGGTTTGAAATTTAACGGTTTGTGATTTTAAAAGATTTACCAGAGCTTAAAAAGTTCATCTAGATTTGCTTGGTTTTTCCCCCTTTTTTAGTTTATTTTTTTGGGTTTGAAACAAATTGGGGGAGGATTGACTCGGTATGATCTAGTAAAAAAATAGCATTGACCCGCAACCCAATTAGCTCTGAAAAACCTACTAAAAACTCTTTTATCCTTTTTAGTTTTTTTTTAAATGATGTCATTTTTATGTTTCAAAAAAGAGTTGACTCGGGTCAAACAACCTAACTTGGGTCAACCCACTTAACTCATGACCCGTGTCTTGTCCCGGGTTGACCCCCAAGTCAAGTTTGAAAGCTATGCTATAGATAACTTTAAAAAACCGTGACATGGATCATCATATATGAGAAAACCGAGAAGTTAAATTCTCAACAAATCAAATGCCAAATGATGAAATCGGGGGGAAAAAAACCCAATTAAATGAAAGGATTGAAAATAAAATAAAGTAATTAAAAGAATGAGGGTAAAAATAAATAAATTAGAAGGCACGAACAATTCTTTTATCAGAAGGTTAAATTGAAAACAAAAAAATAACAAAATTAAAAAAAAATTAAAAATATGAGGACCAAATTAGAAAAAAATATAACAAACTTAGATTGAAGGATGAAATTGAAAACCATCAAAACCCTAACAAAAGAGCCAAAGAAAAAACTAGAAATCAAAAGAAGATGGAACAAATTGAAAAATATCTATATAACAAATTAGAATTGAGGATGAAATTGAAAAAAAAAAATTCACAAAAAGATCTAGTAAAAAATTCAGAAATCAAAACAATAAAGACCGAATGGAAAAAAAAAATATCAAATTAAAATTAAAAAACTAAATTAAAAATAAATAAAACTTATATAAAATGATAGAAAAAATAGAAATCAAAAGAATAAGATCGACATACAGCGTACTTAATGAAAAAGAAAGTGGTTGCACATCCAATGAGATGATGAAAGTGCTTGTTCGATCACTGGAAAGCGCCGCACACGCCGCCTAAAGGGCATGACGTCTCCTATACGCTAACGCTGGATAAACACACCAATAATTTTAAATAATAAAAAATTAATATTTTAAGAAAAAGAATCAAATTACTCCCTATGAATATGTGATTCACCATAAAACCTATTTGAAAAAACAAAAATACCTTTGGGTGAATTGTTCATTTCTCATTGACTGCAGGCAAAAAATGGTTATATAATTTTTTTTTTAAATTAGGAGTAATTAAATAATTTAATTGTTTAAAAATTATATAAAAGATATAAATATTCTTATACAATTATTAAATGATTAATATACTGTAAAAATAACTAAAATACCCTTAAAACTAAGACTTATGATTTTTTTAGTGAATGGTAAAAATATCATTTTATTATAGTGGTAAATAAAAAATTATGTATATGGCTACAATAAATTTGCCTTTCATGTTAGTTGTTTTTTTTTATTAAGTAAGGAAATAATCATTATTAGTACTTTAATTAAAATTAGTATTTGTAATATAATAAGCCAAAGCAATAAACGTGTGGCAGTAATGGAAAGCGAGTAGGCAATATCTCAATTTTTAAGGCATTCCGTGTCAAGAACAAGACACGTCTCCTCCTTGTTATAAACAAGATAGAACATGAAAATTAGTTACATCCTCTTACTTACCTTTTGTATCTACTAAAGAAAAGACAAATATAAACTGAAAATAGAAGATGAAATTAATTATCTATTTTTAAAAATATCTTTATTTATATATATTTTTTATTTTTTTAAATTGACACAAAAATAACTTATAAAATATCATAATTTAAATCTTATTATCGTAAAATTTCTTTTTAGTAATTATCAAGTTAAGATTAATACCAAATAAATTTCTAGAATATATTATGTTGATACTAAAGATACAATCTTTAAAATTATAAGAAAATATTTAATTTTGATTAATATACAAATTAATTCAAAAATGTTTTTTTACATGTAATAAAAAACCTAAATTTGCTAATATCATTTCAGTCAGCACGTGTATTACACGCGAACCAACATCGCGTTTTCGTTTCTTTCTTTATAGGATTACAAAACACATGGACCCACTTAGTTGAAACTTTGATGGATGATGATCTTTGATTCTTTTCCTCGTTCGGTACTCTACCCTTTCGTGCCTTCCTTCTCTATATCATTCCTTCATTCTCTTTTTATCTATCGCCAAGCACTCTAAAAAAAGAAAAAATAAATTTATTTGGTCCCTCAACTCTTTAATATTTCTTTGTTTGATGATTTGATCCCCTAAAATTAATTTTTTATCATTACATCCTCCAGTACCTCTTGTTTCTATAACTCTGTCCTTTCGTACCTATTCATGGGAGAGGATTTTAATTTTAAAAGTAAAGACCATAAAAACAAAAGAATTACTATATTTTACAGAAGAAATCTTAGTAATATTAATAACAATAACTTACAAAGAATCTTGAGGGGTGTAGTTCAACTGGTCAGGTTTTAGATGCGCTTTTTAGATATCACTAGTTCGAGTCTCACAAACCTCAGGGCCACTGGAGGCTTATATAGTGATTAATTTTAGGGCTTGTGGGATTAGTCAAGTACACGCAAGTTGGCCCAGACATTCACGTTAATAAAAAAACAATAACTTACAAAGCAAATCTTATAAAACAAAAGGAAATAATAGAGATACCAAATTAAAATAAATTGGAGAGTCATGGGACCGAATTGCATTATTAACAAAAAAAAAAAATTCAACAGGGATAAAACACAACTCCTTGTTGGATCATTAAAAAAAGAGACAGAAGTCACGTATGTGTATTCTTCAACACCCACACACATTTGTGTATGTTTGATGAAAATAACCATAATTACAAGTTGAAAACAAATTAAAAATAAAAATAAAAAGGGAAAAGGGAAACTCTCTCTCTGTATATAAGTATAAATCAGAGAAAGTTCTGATTTTGTTTCTCTTGTTGTTACAAATCTCTCGATCTCTCCATATCTCTCTCTCTCTCTCTTTCATTTCACGTTGGAGATCTCGAACAGGTTAGTTCTTAATGTGAATTCTTCTTGTTTCTTTCAATTTCTGTTTCTTGTTTGAATTTTGGAGATAAACTGCTAGCGTTTTTCTTTTATTTTTTATTTTTTTATGGTGAACTTTTGATTTTCGTAGTATCTAGGGCTTTGGAGATGTTTCGAAATATAGCAAATAGCAAATTGTGCTGTGAATTGGTTATAGTGGATGCTTTTATGTGATGAAGGGTTAGGGTTTTGAATGTTGTGATTATTTGTTTCTTTCTTTCAAATAGTAATTTTTGTTGCTTCTTTGTGTTTATTCAATTCTTGCAGGTTTTTGTGGTGATGATTTTGTGCTTTAAATTGGAAGTGAATGGAGGGGAAAGTCTATTTTGTCTTGAGAGAATGAAATAGGGTTTTAAATATGGATAATTTTTTGGTGTTGCAGATTAATGTATTTCAAATAAGTTTACCGAGATAGTGATTGGAAGAGAAATGCTTTTTCTTGTTATGGTTAATTTGTTTTTTTTTTTAATTGAGAAAACAAACAAAAACTGAGTAGAAGGGAATTCTTGGGAGTACTGGATGGGGAATAAGCTGGGGAGAAGGAGACAAGTGGTGGATGAGAGGTATACAAGACCTCAAGGTCTCTATGTTCATAAAGATGTGGACCATAAAAAGCTGAGAAAGCTCATTCTCGAATCCAAGCTTGCCCCTTGTTTTCCAGGGGATGAAGACAGCTGTAATGATCATGAGGAATGCCCAATCTGTTTCTTGGTCTGTATTTCTATCACTATCTTTGTTTCCCTGTCCTTTTTTCCCTCAAGTTTATTATGATTTTGTTTTGCTCAGTTCCACTGTGTTTAGTTGCTTGCCAAGCTGAAGAAAAAGAAAGGAATTGCTTTTTGTATATTCTCATTAATATTTTCTTGAGAAAATAGCATTTGATCGATTCTTTCCCTTCTTTTTGAGAGACCTAGGAAAATTATTTTAAGATACCATGGTTTTTCCTCTCCCTTTGTTTACTCGTTGACCAAGGAGAAATAATTGATTTCCTAAAGCTTAGATTGAATGGCATTAGACGATGTTATATATTGTTGGTGTGACCAATCTGGCACTTTTGTTTTGTTTCTTTCTTAGTATTATCCGAGTCTCAACCGATCAAGATGTTGCATGAAGGGCATTTGTACAGGTAATTGCCAATTGATTTCTGCAATTTGACATGCAAAGTTAGTTATTCATATCATGTACACAATTTGATCAGTGTTCTCTGTACCAGAATGTTTTCTGCAGATGAAGAATCCTAATTCAACTCGTCCTACCCAGTATCCTTCATTCTTTATTATTATTATTATTATATATATTTTTTAATTTACTTGCATATTTGCTTAATTTGACTGTCATCATCTTATTCCTCATGAAGCCATATTTCTATGCTTGTGGTACTTAATGTTATCAGATGTCCATTTTGCAAAACCTCAAATTATGCTGTGGAGTATCGAGGTGTGAAAACAAAGGAGGAAAAGGGTTTGGAGCAGATTGTAAGATTTGATTGGCATACAAGCCCTAATTTTTGTTATTTGGTGAACTGTGTGCTTATATTTTCCACATGTTGGTTGAGATTTATATGCATTTCTTCATTTTCTGCAGGAAGAACAGCGTGTTATAGAAGCGAAAATTAGGATGCGACAGCAGGAGCTTCAGGATGAAGAAGAGAGAATGCTGAAAAGACTAGATGTGAGTTCGTCAAGTGCTAATATTGAACCAGGGGAGCTTGAATGTGGGCCAACAACTGGTATCCTCTCTTTGAAATTCTGATATCCACTCCTATGCTTATGTCATGGTTACTGTGATAGTTATACTTTTTATTCTCCTCTCCAATCCTCTCTCCCAGTTCCATCCGATACGACTCCTGTGGAAATTGGGGAAATCGTTTCGTCTCAATACTCAAGCAGACGTCCTCCGCACGCTGGAGCGAACAGGTATATTGCGTCTCTTGCCCCCCCTCCCCTGGATATGATTTTTGTATTCCTTACCTGTTCCTGAATCATGGAGTTCCTGTGGTGATGGAATGAAAGGAAGGAGAGAAGATAGCAGTGTCACAACTGCTTTGCACTGTTAAGTCTCTCTAGAAAAAGAAAAAACAAAAGCTTCAATGCATGCTGTATCTCATTGGGACTCAGAGTTTGTTTTTTAATCAAGGGAAGGCATAGGTTAGAATGACTGTAAGTTTTGTTATGGTTTGTTGACTTCAAATTCTAAATCAAATGTGTCAACAGTTCCTTATTACATGATGTCAGATAGCTTGTTCCTCAGATTGTTGTTTTACCCTTTTTTTTATAGATTTTATCAGCACCAGCACTCAGAATAGCATATGTAATACCATATTTCCAGTTCAGCAGCTTGTTATACTAGGCTCAATAACATTCTTAAACTGATTCTGATTTTCTTTCAGATTGCCATTGTTCTAATTTGTATATCAAATGTTTATTAAATTTATAGGGATGATGAATTTGACCTGGATCTCGAGGATATTATGGTTATGGAAGCAATCTGGCTTTCCATTCAGGTAAACAGTCTTTGATTGATTACCTCCAACTTACATGAATATTGACCAAGAAATTTCAGGTGTTTAAACTAACATTTTAATTTTATTTTCTTACCTCTAGTATCTGATTGGATTTTTCACATGTATTAGTCTGGCATTATCCATGCACCATTCATAACTGTTTGCATCTTACCTGTCTAGGGATTGGATGCGATTATGATTTCCTGTACTCCAACTTTATGATCACCCATTTATAATTATAACCATGAGAGTGTCCCTTCAAATCAATTCCAGTAAGGTAGTAGAGCTTCGTTAGAAACCTCTGTAGTTTTGGCATTTGATGGGATGCACTTCCAAAATTTTCTTGTTTGACATTGCTGCTCGAAATGGATGCTCTTGACTCTTCTAGAACTTGAACAATGTCCCTCAGCTATTGTTGTTGTGATTTAAGTCCAGAAGTGAATGGTCACATTTTTGTCTTGTCAATCTAATCTTTATGCTAATTTGGTCAGGAAACTCTATTTTCCAGATTATGACTCAGAGTGAGCGCATGAAATTTATGATGAACAACAATAAATTGATTATTTGTTTGAAAAATGAGCACTTTAGAGGATTTGGACCTTTGTCTCTTCAGGTTTTACAGAAATTTTTAACTCCCCATTTTACTTACTGTCATTTCTTTGCCCTTTCCTTTTCCATTGCCTATGTCTAGCTTAATCTTGCTCATACAGGTGTGCTAGAAGGATCCTGGCATTTATCCCTAATAATTATCATAGCATAGGCATCACACATGGATTACTCATGCTATATGAAAATTTTGTCAAGGCTTAATGTAGGATTGAAAACTAATATAATTTATTGAATCAAAAAGCTATTGGAAAGATAATTTGAATAAATGTATAAAAGACACTTTTAATATAATGAAATAGAGGTATGAAACTTTATGTATTGAGTTGCCTACCCAGTAGAATTGTGAACAAATCTTTACCTAAATAATTTAGCTCTGAAGTCATGAAGGTTTTGTTTTCAACTATTTCTGTTGAAAGAAATAAAATTCTAATTATGCACGTTAATTAAGTAGCTAACATCATCCCCTTAAGAATATAGAGATATCATATCCAATAGAAGTTTTCAGTAGAATGAATTTTAGATTAAATTGTGTGTAATTTTGTGAGTCATTTATGTTTGGGGTAATTGTGCCTAATAAGCAGAATCTCTGTTATTATTAGAACTAATTTTATATCATTGTTGCAGTTTATGGGGCTTCATATTAAATACAAATACAATGGTACTGTTAAGAATGAATCAAATGAGATGGGTAATATTAGGGATGTGCAGATTTTAAATAATAATAATAATTAGAAGAAGAGATGTGCAGATTGAATTTTTCTTTACACTTTAGAGAATATCATCTTAATCTTAAATTTTAAAAGATGCAGAATTTAATGTACAGCATTTCAAAGGCATCTTACTGCGTTAGAAACACATCTCTATGGTTTAAGGTTTCTATTTATCAATATTTTTGTGTCTATTCAAGTCTATTATTTGTGTAGCTTATATCTAGTACGCCCAATGAATCAACCATATTTCATTTCCTGATTACATAAATGGGATAACTTTTTTTTAGCATTTCATATAGTGTTTCTTTCCTTTTTTACTTTGGATATGTAAAACTCTTATGATATAAAGTCTAAAGCCAGTCACTTCGTATGATTGTAAAAAAAACATAACCCAGCACCTTAATAGAAATCATAATAATAATTACACGTCACCTAAATTTGTTAGAATAGAGAGATGATTATTAAAATGAAAATTCAAAGTGGAGAGTAAGTTAGATCTATCAAGTAAATAGATGCTCTTGTCTAACAATTCAATTATCTGTCATCAGTTATAACTAGTTTCAAACTGATTTAAGTTAATCTCTCTCTCCCCATCCACCATGGCATTATGTTTCATCAGATACAATCACCTCGAGCTTTTCTTTGTGACTAACATTTCTTCTCATCTGTAAACACCTTAAGAGGGCGGTATCCATAGTCGTCTGTCTTTTATATGATAGCAGGGTTCTTATGCATATGTGCATCTAGATGTCAGCCCAGTGAACAAAGGAAAATTAGAGATACAATGAAATTGGAAGCATTTAAAAAAGATTTACAAAAAAGAGAGAGAAACATGACAGTACTGATAGTGTATAAATCTAGTGTTCCTTACCTCAGCAGAAAAACCAGTTCTTTTTTTAGAAGTTGATATCTGAAATGGAAGCAAATTGAAGCTATCAAAAGAGTTGTTGCTTACAAATATGTCTTATTGGTGCCTAAAACACTGCTTTGATGATTTTTGACTTTCCTCTTCATGAAAAATAAAATTTGTATTGCATTGTGTATTTTTCCTTGCTGTGATATTGAATACCCTTTGCACATTGTTTTTTCATATTTGTCCTAGAGAAACTCGGGTTTGGGAGTCCAGTTCTGTTCTCTTTTTTTCCCCTTTATCACAAGCACAAGTATATTTTTGTCAAATAAAGCTTTCTTGACAGTTCATGCTTTTATCTATGGATGAGGTTGATAGGCCTTTTCTGTTTGTATAATATACATGTGTATGCTCCTCCTCAGGCCCAGCTATGGCAACTAAAATTTTTGGGTATGCAGACATGTGTTCATACAATGCATGATCTAAAAAATGTTCTGTTTGCTCTTTAGTAACTGAACTGTTGTTGTCTGATATGGACCTGGGAGATTTGACAGTGTTTTATTCCTGGTCGTGACAAATGATTTGAGCTTGTACCTTGCTCCAGGAAAATGGAAGACAGAAAAATCCACTTTGTGGTGATGCTGCACCACCTGCACAATATACCATGGAAGCACGCTATGTGACTCCAGCGATGGCACCACCACTGGCTGGATCTTCATCATCCCCTTCTGGAGGTCTTGCTTGTGCTATAGCTGCTCTCGCTGAGCGTCAGCAGACTGGTGGGGAATCAATTGTTCACAATAGTGGAAATATGCCATCATTCAACATGCTTCCAAGCACTAGTAGCTTTTACAACAGGCTTGAGCAGGATGCAGACAATTACTCGCCTGCACAGAGCTCTAGCAATGTATTGCCAGACTGCAGGATGATTGTGACAAGAGATGATGGGGAATGGGGTGCAGATCGTGGATCAGATGCTGCTGAAGCTGGGACCAGTTATGCAAGTTCTGAGACTGCAGAAGATGCTGGTGGAATTTCTTCCCTGTTACCTCCACCACCACCTACAGATGAAATTGGAGGAAGCTTTCAGAATGTCTCTGGACCCATCCCAGAGAGTTTTGAGGAGCAGATGATGCTGGCCATGGCTGTTTCCCTTGCTGAGGCTCGAGCTATGACTAGTGGGCCCCAAAGTGCATGGCAATAGATTTCGGGTATAGGCGAAAAAAGTTCGAACAAATGATGCTGGCTATGGCTTTGCAGCTAGCTCAGTACTGAGCTAGGTCCAGTGCACAATGTGTGCCTGCAACTGGCTAAATGGTCAAGGTAGCGAAGATTCTCTCCTTTGCACTTCATATCACTACATATAGTTGTTAAAAGGAAAAGGTATTATTTTAGTGAATGAAAGGTTGTTTGATAATGATACAACATAACAATTCGAAGTCCCGTGGTCGTTTCTTTTCATGGTTCTATATCATTTCCTAGCTTGTTCAGGATTCACAGGGTAGCAAAATCAGTTAATGATGGAATCATCACATTCACTTGTACAGAATTTTAGGTGGCATCCATCTTTTCTGTAACGGTTTCATTCTTCCACGATTAATGAATAGATGCGCTTGCTCAATTTATCGGAGTGCAGACCAAAATGGAAGATTAGATTTTATTTGGTTTCTCAGCTTCTTACAGTGCTGTAAAGGAACTACATGTTAATCTGCTCACCATTGATGTGTCTTTGTAGAGGCGATTCTGGATCCTTGGGTCTCAAGTAACCAATAATCTAATGCCATTGCTGTGTCTGGAATTTGGAAAGGAACACGATGAAAGATTCATGCAGTAACTAGAGGGATGGATTGATGGAAGGAAAGGAACTGCCTAGCCCATCATTTGCCTCGAGTGCCAAAAACATAGCATTCATGTGATTTTTCGACGCAAGGAACTTCTCACACCTTTTTCGAGGCCCCAATAATCGAATTTTACAAAAACATATACGTGTTTATAAGATTTGAAAGTATTAGGAGTTTAAGAATATGAAACACACAGAACAAATCCATTAAAGTGGACGCCTGGTGGGCAAATGGCTTGTGAGCAAAGGATTTAGATAGGAACGAGGATGATGTTGGGAAGAAATCATCAAATAGGAACGAGGATGATGTTGGGAAGAAATCATCAAATCTTTGTCCTGGTGAAGGGATAGGAGGCATCCCATAAGATCAAAATGATACGAATAGAGTGCAAGAGAATTAGGGAGTCATCCAGCTATGCGATCAATTTTCTAGTAATATATATTCCCTTTGCTCTTCTTCTTCTTCTATGAAATTGGAGAAATTAATAGATGAAAGAGTCTCGTCAATTGAACTAACCCTACTGATGT
>Ga0307517_10004080_pt1 | contig 22536 bp, 21 predicted proteins | sample 23_EM_MG_FD_194515 | JGI IMG/M metagenome (GOLD analysis project Ga0307517, IMG submission 194515) | Populus trichocarpa ectomycorrhiza microbial communities from riparian zone in the Pacific Northwest, United States - 23_EM | ecosystem: Host-associated > Plants > Roots > Unclassified | place... | reverse complement strand
AGGTCGTGCACGATGCGGGGAACGGCGAGAGGAAATCAGAGATGTGCGAGTGCATGGGGAGTCTGTTACCGAAGATAGCAGAGAGGTATAATCCAACCAGGTGTATGCGGTGATGGCGGACCTACTGCCAGATCCGAGGACCGGTAGGCAATATATTCCTCAAGATAAGTTTTACCACTCATTCACATCAAAGGTCAGGGCTCAAACCAGTTCCATGCCATATCCAGAACGCTCATCCCATTATTAGTCCTATCTCTTCCAAACAGCGGCATGTGTTTGCGAGGGGCCTGAGGCGACTCACAGCGGACTCGAGAGCGACCGATGACATGGGGATCGTAGTAAAACAACACCAAGACTCTTGTTACGAAGGGTGACGAGTCCATCGCGGGTTCTGATTAGATTTGGCCCCGTCGTGCTCATCTCAAAGTTTCCACATCCCTTCATGCGAGAAATTTGTATGTCATAGTATGAATCATGTGCACTATACATAATGCCTTCTGCTCGTCATCGCTCCTTCTCACTTCATACGGGCTCTCGACCTCATCGACAAACCGGTCAACCCGTGTAATACCATGTACAGCCGACAGAATTTACCGTAGAACCTTGAATTTTCTTGCGTCCTAAGGTAATCAAGTTTTGATGGTGTGCAAGCCTTTTAGGAGGGACCTCGGTAGGTTTGGGAATAGCCGCAACTCCACGTGAGGTCGATTGAGTGAATATCCTCCAGGTTTCTGTCATCGTGGCTGGGTGTTGGAATATGGGGGGCCCGATGGGCGAGGTCGAATGCTCCCCACATCCCTTTGAGAGGAGTATCACTGGTAAAATCATACCAGAGTCGAGATGGAAACTCCCAAATCGTCTGTTGCGTCTACGCCCACAACTCTAGCTATCGGCCCAAACAACCTGCGCGAACGACGCAATTCAGAACGGCCGTGATCGTGGCTACTGAGGGACATCGAATGTAACGGGACACGACCCTACCACCGGCTTTTCGTAGAGTGACCTCCTTGGAGTCCTTCATCGGCGCTGGACATGGGGTGCTTTTAGCGTCGGGAACGATGCAGCAGTTAGCTGAGGACAAGGAAACGATGGATCGCCGACGAAGGAGCTAGTGAACGAGGTAATTGGCACACCGGCAGATATCAGCTTGATCCACCTTACCACCGCAATTTTTTTACATGAGACGAAGAAGCACCGGGTGTACCGGGTGTACCTCAATGGTGAATTTACTGGGGTTGCCACTCGGGGGGACGCGGTGGGTCCTGCCCGTGAGCTACGCGTCTTCTGCACAGTGACACACGTTTATCACTGATATTGGCCGACATTTGCTGGTACGTACGTACCACGTCAGCTGTGGAGATCGCGCCGCTAGGCACTGAAGCCGAAAAGTCGAACAGGCGTCAAATTACCTCCACTGTGAACGCGACTGAACACGTTTTCTCTCCCATTCGAGAGATGGCTTTCGTTGATTTTTACGAATAATGCATTCTATTTAACTCCCGGCGTCGCGATCCAAATCCGCCTCCTAACTCCCTCCAACGGTCAGAGTTATCCGGATGCCGGTCAACAGTCGATACCATCCGCTCAGTGGATGACGGAGTTCTTGGGAAAGACGCGTCTGACAGGTTCATCGAACCCAGATCTACTCACGTCTAAATCACTGATGATACCAACCATATCCTGCTTTGCCACCCTTGGAGGCGCGTAGGTGTGTAACCCGGAGAACATGATCGGGAGACTTCAAGTTGACAAAGCGTTCGATGCCATCGTTGTGAACATTCGGTATGCATCATCTCCGTCGCCTTCCCCTGTATCCCCACATAACTTGATTATCTGGGGTGTGGGAGACGACGAGAACGGGGGATCGAGACGAGGTGCAAGGACGATATCGGTATGGCTAATGGTGACGCGAAGGCGAGTATGGGAGTGGAGAAGCGGCCGGGGGGGGGGGGTGCCATGCTTGAGAGGTTCCTGTTTTGTGGGGACAATGGAGGACTCAATCCACTTCGCACTTTTCAGCGAGTGTGAAATCATTTCTCAGATCTCAGATCTCAGACCGTTACACCTCGACGGCTTCCAACGCCAACCCACGTCCCTTAATGTTTGAACGAAACACTCCCGACGTGGCCGCGCACGTAGTACCGCACACTTCTTGGCTTGCTTCATGTGATGGTAGTACTTACGTTGGGTGATTATTTTATATCCAGAGCCAGACGTTTGTGTGCCACGAATAAGGTCAGAGACCTCCACGGTCTAGATTTCATTTAAATATAGCCTGTCCTCAGTAGTGATAACGGAAGCCACTTCACAAATTCCCTGGCCCGTCGCGGAGCCGCCAGTAATCGGATTCCCTCGTTTAGATTGAGTTGTTGTACAGCCTGCCGTCGAGTGGGAGAGCATCATCGAAACCGCGTAACCCAGGTCTAGCCAGGCGAGAATTGTTGGACGGGCGAGAGAATATCTAGTCAGACACCCCTCTAGTTCCCTATTGGCTGGTGACCATGAGACAGGCGATATAGTGCTAAACGCACCCTTGATGCTTCGCGGGGACGATTGAAAGGGTGGGGATGCGGACGTCTTGAAACCAGCGCCAAAAACGGACCCTTCGCCTTCCGGCCGGAAACCACAATGTCGAACCCACAACTCCCGCGAGAAATCCTCGATTACACAGTCGACCATCTGCACGACAACCCAGGCGCGCTGAAGAAGTGCTGTCTCGTCTCTAAGTCCTGGGTTCCACGCACCCGAAAACACATTTTTGCCCGTGTCAACTTCAATCATGCCCACGAACTCGCAGAGTGGAAGAAGACCTTTCCGGATCCTACAAACTCGCCCGCATATCATACCCGTTCACTATTCGTTGGTTGCCCGCGGTCTGTCACAGCTGAAGATGCCGAAGAGGGCGGTTGGATTCGAGCGTTCTCTCGCGTTGTACGGTTCGAGGTGGACACCCGCCGCTACTACCACTCGGAGATCTCTCTCGTCCCCTTCCACAACTTCTCACCGGCCCTCAAATCCCTCCGAGTGATCAGCTCCATCCCACGCTCACGAATTTTCAACCTCGTTTGCTCCCTGCCCCTTCTCGAGGACCTGAGTATACGCGAATTTCGGGTTGGGGGATCTGACTCTGATGGGACCGACTTTCAACCTTTGACCTCGCCCTTATTTACCGGGACCTTTAGACTTTATAGCGGGGGCGGGACGGGACCCATCGTGCGCCAGTTGTTGGATCTGCCGAGTGGCTTTCGGTTCCGGAAACTGGTATTGACGTGGCGTAACCAGGAAGACATTCGGTGGATCACGACATTGATGGCAAGGTGTTCTGATACCCTTGAATGCCTTGATATCCGACAGGCTCTGTATTGTACGTTCCCTTGGTTGCTGCATTTGGATCAGTACCTTACTCGAACTTTCATCTGTACTAACAGACAAGCAGCAGGCTTGTATCGACTTATCCAGGGCGACGAGGGTCAAAAACATGATATTCCGGTGCGGAGGACTGAACCCCGAATGGATTGTTATGGCGCTCCAAACAATTACATCCAAACATCGAAATCTCCAGCAGATCACAATCCGTGTTCCTCATCACCGTTGTCCTTCCACTCGCGAATCTGAAAACCTCAGAGAAGCCGCCGGGGAAGATGGATCTAGGCAGTGGATGGACCTTGACAGCCTTCTCGTCCAATTATTGGAGTCCCACGCAATTCGTACAAAGGTCACGCATGGCAGGGAGAACAGCGAGAGGAAATTAGAGATGTGCGAGAACATGAGGGGTCTGTTGCCGAAGGTAGCAGAGAGTGATACAGTCCAACCAGGTGTGTGCAGTGATGGGGGACCCACTGCCAGATCTGAGGACCGGTAGGCACTATGTTCCTCGAGATAAGCTTTACCACTCGTTCGCATCAAAGGTTCGGGCTCGAATCAGTTCCATGCCATATCCAGAACGCTCACCCCGTTATTAGTCTTCCGAAGAGTGTGGTGTGTTTGCGAGGGGCCTGAGGCGACTCACAGCGGACTCGAGAGCGACCGATGACAAGGGGTCGTAGTAAAACAACACTGAGACACACTTGCTACGAAGGGTGATGAGTCCGTCGTGGGCCTTGATTAGATTTGGCCTCGTCGTGCTCATCTCAAAGTTTCCACATTCTTTCATGCGAGAGATTTGTATATCACAATATGAATCATGTACATTATACATAACACCTTCTGCTCGTCGTCGTTCCTTCTCACTCCATATAGGCTCTCCACCCCACCGACAAACCGGATAACCCGTGTAGTACCGTGTCCAGCCCACAAAAATTCCCGTAGAACCTTGAATTCCCTCGTGTCCTGCGGTGGTAGAACTCTGATGGTATGCATTAAGCATGTCAGGAGGGGTCCGAGTGGCGAGGTCGAACCCTCCCCACATCCACTTGAGAGGGGTATCACTGGCAAGATATACCAAGGTCGAGACGGAACCTCCAAAGTTGTCTGCTGCGCCTACGCCCACGGCACGGCCATCGACCCAAACAACCTACTGCGCGAATGGCGCAAATCAGACGGTCGTGATCGTGGCTACTGAGGGACATCGAATGTAACGAGACATAGCCCCGCCGCCGTTTTTCGTAGAATGGACCCCTTGGGGTCCTTGATTAACGCTGGACAGGGGGTACTTTTTGCACCGGGAACGATCCGGTAGTTGGTTAAGCTTTAAGCTTTAAGGATAAGGAAACGATGGATCGCCGGTGAACGAGGTGATTGGCATACTGTAAGATTTCGGCTGACCTGGTGGGAGACATCATCAAAGCCGCATAATGGAACCCAGATCTAACCAGGCGGGAATTTCTGGACAGGCCGGAGCATATCTGGTCAGACACCCCTCTGGCTCTCTATTAGCTGGTGACCATAAAACAGGCGATGTAGTGCTGGGCGCACCCTTGATGTTTCGCGGGGACGTTGAAAGGGTGTGGGTGCGGGCGTCTTGGGACCAGCGTCAAAAATGGACCCTTCGCCTTCCAGCCGGAAACCACAATGTCGAATCCACGACTCCCGCAAGAAATCCTCGACTACACGGTCGACCTCCTGCACGACAAACCAGACGCATTGAAGCAGTGTTGTCTCGCCTCTAAATCCTGGGTTCCGCGTACCCGAAAATACCTTTTTGGCAATATCAACTTCAGGCGTGCCAGTGATCTCGAGGTGTGGAAGGAGACCTTTCCGAATCCTGCGAACTCGCCCGCGTATCATACCCGTTCGTTATTCGTTGGTTGCCCGTGGTTTGTCACAGCTGCAGATGCCGAAGAGGGCGGTTGGATTCGGGCGTTTTCTCGGGTTTTATCGCTCGGGCTGCACACCCACCACCGCGACTGCCCGGAGGTCTCTCTCGTCCCCTTCCACAACTTCTCACCGGTCCTCAAATCCCTCTATGTAATTAACACCCTCCCACGCTCACGAATCTTGAACCTCATTTGCTCCTTACCCCTTCTCGAGAACCTGACTGTACGCGAATATCGGATTGGCGGAACTGATTCCGATGGGATCGACTTTCAACCTTCCACCTTTCCCTTATTGACCGGAACCCTTAAAGTTGACCGTGTGGAAGGGACCGGACTCACCGTACACCGATTGTTGGACCTGCCGGGTGGTTTTCACTTCCGGAAACTGGTATTGACGTGGTGTAACGAGAAAGACGTCCGATGGATCACGGCATTGGTGGTGGGGTGTTCTGATACTCTAGAATGCTTTGATATCCGGGATGCTATGCATAGTACGTTCCCCTAATTTCTGTAGTTGGATCAGCACCTCACTCAAACTTCCGTTTACATTAGCAGGCAAGCAGCAGACTTGTATTGACTTGTCTAAGGCGACGAGGCTCAAAGACATGATATTCCAATGCGGGAAACTGGATTCCGAGTGGACTGTGATGGCACTCCAAACCATTACATCCAAACATCAAGATCTACAGCAGATTACGATCTGTATTCCTTATCGCCGTTATCCTCTCGCTCGTGAATCCGGAAACCTCGGGGGAGCTGCTGGGAAAGTCGGATATAGACAGTGGGCGGATCTTGACAGCCTTCTCGTCCAATTATCAGAGTCTCACGCAATCCGTACGAAGGTCACGCACTGCGGGGAGAGCAGCATGACGAAATTGGAGATGTGTGAGTACATAGGGAGTCGGTTTCCGAAGCTAGCAGAGAGGGGTATGATCCGGCCGGGCGTATACGGTGGTGGGGGATCCAATGCCAGATCCGAGGACCGGTAGGCAATATATTCCTCGAGACAAGTTTTATCACTCGTTCACATCAAAGGTTCGGATTCGAATCAGTTCCATGTCATATCCAGAACACTCACTCCAATTTTAGTCCTGTCTCTTCCAAATAGTGGGATGCGTTTGCGAGGAGCCTGAGGCAACTCACAGCGGACTCGAGAGCGACCGATGACACGAGGATCATAGTAAAACAACACTAAGACACATTTGTTACGGAGGGTGAGCCCATCGCGGGTTTTGATCAGATATGGCCCCGTCGGGCTCGTCTCAAAGTTTCCACGTTCCTTCATGCAAGAAATTTGTGTACCATAATACGAATCATGTGTACTGTACATACATGACGCCTTCTGCTCGTCATTGTTCCTTACTCCATACGGGCTCTCTATCTCATCGACAAACCGGTCGACCCGACAGAATTTCCGGTAGAACCTTGAATTTCCTCGCGTCCTGCGGTGGTCGAACTGTGACAGTACGCAAACCGCCAGGAGGGGCCCGATGGACGAGGCCGAACGCTCCTCACATCCACCTGAGAGGGGTATCGCTGGAAAGATATACCAAGGTCGAGACGGAACCTCCAAAGTTGTCTGTTGCGCCTACGCCCATGGCACAACTATCGTCCCAAACACTCTGTGCGAATGGCGCAAATCAGAAGGTCGTGACGATGCCTACTGAGGGACATGGAATGTAACGGGACACAGCCCCGCCGCCGGTTTTTCGTAGAATGATCCCCTCGGGGCCCTTAAGTAACGCTAGACAGGGGGTGCACCGGAAACGATCCGGCAGTTGGTTAAGGACAAGGAAACGATGGATCGCCGGTGAACAAGGTGATTGGCACACTGGAAGATTTCGGTTGACCTGTCGCGCAGCCGCCGGTACATAATCGGATTCCCTTGTTTGGATTGAGTCGGGTGGAAGACATCATCAAAACCGCATAACCCAGATCTAACCAGGCGAAAATTGCTGGACAGGCTGGAGCATATCTGGTCAGATATCCGGGCTGGCTCCCTATTGGCTGGTGACCATAAGACAGGCGATATAATGCTGGACGCGCCCTTGATACTTCGCAGGGAGGATCGAGAGGGTGAGGGTGCGGGGCGCCTCGAAACTAGCGCCCAAAACGGGTCCTTCGCCTTCTGGCCTGAAACCGCAATGTTGAATCCACGTCTCCCACCAGAAATCCTCGATTACGTGGTCGACCTCCTGTACGACAAACCAGACGCGTTGAAGCAGTGCTGTCTCGTCTCTAAATCCTGGGTTCCGCGTACCCGAAAACACCTTTTCGCCAATATCAACCTCAAGCGTGTCTACGATCTCGCAGCGTGGAAGAAGACCTTTCCGGATCCTGCAAACTCGCCCGCATATCATACCCGTTCACTATTCGTTGCTTGCCTGGGGTCCATCACAGCTGCAGATGCCGAAGAGGGTGGTTGGATTCGGGCGTTCTCTCGCGTTGTACGGTTCAAACTGCATACCAGCCGCTACCACTATCCGGATACCTGTCTCGTCCCTTTCCACAACTTCTCACCGGCCCTCAAATCCCTCCGATTGATCAGCTTCCTCCCACGCTCACGAGTTTTCAACCTCGTTTGCTCCCTGCCCCTTCTCGAGGACCTGAGTATACGCGAATTTCGGGTTGGGGGATCTGACTCTGACGGGATCGACTTTCAACCTTCGACCTCGCCCTTATTTACCGGGACCTTTGAATTTTATAGCGGGTGCGGGACGGGATCCATCGTGCGCCAGCTGTTGGGCCTGCCGGGCGGTTTTCGGTTCCGGAAACTGGTATTGACTTGGCGTAACCAAGGAGACATTCGGTGGATCACGGAATTGGTGGTGGGGTGTTCTGATACCCTTGAATGCTTCGATATCCAGCATACTACGTGTCGTACGTTCCCTCAGTTCCTGCATTTGGATCCAGTACCTCACTCAAACTTTCGTTTGCGCTAGCAGGCAAGCAGCAGGCTTGTATTGACTTGTCCAAGGCGACGAGGCTCAAAGACGTGATATTCCAGTGCGGGAAACTGAATCTCAAATGGATTGTTATGGTGCTCCGAACCATTACATCCAAGCATCAAGATCTCCAGCAGATCACGATCCATACTCCCTATCACCGTTGTCCTGCCACTCCCGAATCTGAAAGCCTCGGAGAAGCTGCCGGGGAAGATGGGTCTAGACAGTGGATGGACCTTGACAACCTTCTCGTCCAATTATTGGAGTCCCACGCAATTTGTACGAAGGTCGCGCATGGCAGGGGGAAGAGCGAGAGTAAATCAGAGATGTGCGAGCATATAAGGGCTCTGTTACCGAAGGTAGCAGAGAGGGGTACGATCCGGCCAAGTGTATGCAGTGGTGAGGTACCCACTGCCAGATCCAAGGACCGGTAGGCACTGTTCCTCGAGACAAGTTTTACCACTCGTTCGCATCAAAGGTTCGGGCTCGAACCAACTCCATGTCATATCCAGGACGCCCACCCCATTATTAGTCTTCTGAACCGTGAGATGTGTTTGCGAGGGGCCTGAGGCGACTCACATCAGACTTGAGAGCGAGCAATGACAATGGGTCGCAGTAAAACAACACTAAGACGTACTTGCTACGAAGGGTGATGAGTCCATCGCATACGAATCATGTGCATTATACATAATGCCTTCTGCTTGTCGTCATCCCTTCTCACTTCATACGGGTTCTCCATCTCATTGACAAACCGGTCAACCCGTGCATTACCGTGTCCAGCCGACAAAATTTCCCGTGAAACCTTGAATTCTGTCGCGTCCTGCGGTGGTTGAACTCTAATGATATGCAACCCCATCAGGAGGGGCCCGATGGGCGAGGTTGAACCCTCCCCACATCCACTTGAGAGGAGTATCATTGGCAAGATATACCAGGGTAGAGATGCAACCTCCAAAGTTGACTGTTGTGCCTATGCCCACGGCACAACTATTGACCCAAGCATCCTGCGCGAACAGCGCAAATAAGAAGGTTGTGATCGTGTCTACTGAGGGGTACCAAATTTCACGGGACACAGCCCCGCCGCCGGTTTTTCGTAGAATGGACCCCTTGGGATCCTTGATTAACGCTGGACAGGGGGTGCTTTTGCACCGGGAATGATCTGACGATTGGTTGAGGGCAAGGAAACGATTGATCGCCGGTGAAGGAGGGCACACTGGCAGATTTTGGCTTGACCCACCGATGATCGTCTTCGATCAAGATACGTCTTCCACCACGCGACTGTGATCATGGGTATTTCACCGTCTATTCCCCCATTTCCATCGTAAATCTGACTACCAGACTCCCCAAGGATCCAACCCGCCAGAGCCTAAAGCGCCCGTGACGCTCCCTTCGGAAATCTTGGACAAAATCCTCGAGCACATACCAACAGACGAGAAAGGTCGACGGACCCTGATTGCATGCGCTTTGGTGGCTGCTTGGTGGACAGGGCCCAGCCAAAGGCGTCTCTTCTCATCGGTCTCGGTCAATGACTATAACTACCAGCGATGGGTAGACGGCGTTGCCCTCTCTGGATCCAAGACCCACCCTCTCCACTACGTCCGCTCGTTCCGGCATCACCGTGTTCCCAAACGCAGCCTCAGGTACTCAGTATGGGACCTCCCGAAAGAACCCGGAGAATACATTTCCGTTCTCCGTAATATCCATAGCCTCCTGTTGGTTAATATCAGGATCGACTCCCTCAGCAAAAAACTTCCGACTTGTCTCTCGGCGTTTCGTGAAACCCTCACCAGTCTCACCCTCCTTTTCTTCGTCGCGTCATTCAGTGCTTTCGTGTCTCTGATTGGTTATTTCCCCAACATCACCGCCCTTCAACTCGGTATGTTCACGCTAAACCCAGATGAAGGACCCCTCCCATCATTATCTCGGCCGCTTCGGGGGAAGATACACATTCGTCCACCTCACCCCGGTTGCTTGGGGTTTATTGATCGATTAGCCAAGTTGGACCAGGAGTGTGAAGAATTGATTATCAGCGCCACCAACGCCAACTTGGAAACCGAGTTTTTTGTGTGCGCCCTTCAATTCAGCACCGCCAAATATTTGAGGCTGCTCGGAAGTTTTGAACATGAGTATTCTCTCCACACTCTGTCCTCACTGAACGTCCTTACACAACCTTTCAACAAGTCCTGGACAGAACGGTAGTCACAATCAGTCACTTTCGGCAACTTCGAGAATTTCAACTGACGGAGACTTGGCCAAGTCCTACCCATGAAGTTCTCCTTTCTTCAATCACCTCCACCGAACTTCAGAAGATTATCTTCCCAGTGAGGCTCATGCCCCATTCGAGGATTCCCACGCTGCGCATTCCGACGTGGGCTTTGGTTGAAAAATGGTTGTGTGAGCTCGTGACTCGCCTGGGTACGGCAGGGTACCGTCACACGTTAGAGGTAGAAGTGCGACTCACCGAGCCCAATGATGACCGTAGGAGGTGCGAATTGACCGAGTTTTTACCTGGGTTTAGGGAGAAAGGGGTTGTGACCATCATAGACGCTGCCCGCGATCTGGTCCTTTATTCTTCTGCTGGTGGCCGCTGGAGTCGAACTTCACCAATCAAACAGCGGAAAAACCCGCCGTGAGAACTCACCCGAACACCACCCACCGGAGGTATTATTCTGCAAAGGAAATGTTGACTTTATGCTTAAGTTTAGACCAGTTCTTTCACAGGAAAGGCAAACGGGAAACCCTTGAAATTAAAATGATGAAACAGATGCGAGCTGCTCTCATTCAATAGCATATGATAATGCTTTGCATTTCTCAACTCACTTTGCGCCCCGGATACCAATTCGAACTTCAGCATAAAATCGGCATTCTTTCACGGAACAATACACCATTGCCTCCGGTGGCCATAACGGGCAGAGGTCTTTTGCGCAGCCTTCTGATACGTACGGTCGCACCAGGGACTCAAGTGGATGATATATATTATCCTGGTTTGCATGGGTTATTGATGGGTTGCATCAACGGTATCCCATGTCCGTTTTCTGTGAGTATAAAGTGGATTCAGGATTGTCCTGTGCTTGGGTTGAGGACTATCACCATGGGCCTCTACACGAAGTCTCTGGTACTTCTCGCTGCCGCCGTCACGCAAACCTTTGGAGCGATCTATGATCAAGCCTCCCAGCTCCCTACGCACACCTACGATTATGTCATCGTTGGAGGCACGTTGCACGAGACTGCGCCATGAACTGGAGAGAGGAACTCAGTCATGATCACTTTTAGGTGGCACTGCCGGCAATGTGATTGCAAATCGTTTAACCGAAAACAGCAACATCCAAGTGCTCGTCCTGGAGGCTGGAGGAAGGTGAGTTCCAACAGTCTTCATTGCACCAACTACAACAACGCTCACTAAACCGTAGTAATGAAGGTATCATCGCGTCCATCATCCCGCTCCTGGGTCCCTCTTTGGCACCGTCCACTGTGAGTTCGATGAGTTACAACCGCGTTTCTTCAATTCGCTGACTGACGAAACAGCCATATGACTGGAACTACACTACAACTCCGCAACCTGGTCTCAATGGCCATAGCATTCCTTACCCCCGCGGGAGAGTTTTGGGTGGGTCAAGCTCCATAAGTAAGCCGCTCTGCCCATATCGCGGTTACATCACGTTTACCTTCCGAACCCATCCAGACTACATGGTATACAATACCGGTTCCAAAGATGACTGGGATCATATCAATAGAGTCACTGAAGACCCCGCCTGGACCTGGGATGCAATGGCACCCTATCGTGATCTAAACCAGAGATACGTCTCGCCGAACGATCACCACGACGACGTCAGTCAGAAGCGGGTATTTTCTCTCCTCCATTCTTATCACTCTTCCTAGACGAACCAATACCTCCCGTCGGCACACAGTCGTGACGGGATGGTACCCATCAGTCTTCCTGGGTACTCGTGGCCTATCGACTCGAGAGTTATTGCCGCCACTACTGAACCTTCCTTTGCATCCGACTTTCCCTTCCAGCAGGACATGAATACCGGAAACACCGTACGCCTCGCATCGGTTGTCATATTATCCCGGCAGTTTTTTTGATTGGCTTTCGTTTTGGGGAACAGATCGGCATTGGTTGGGTACCGGGCAGTATCGGCAACGGCCAACGCAGCAGTTCTGCTACCACATACGTTGGACCGAGTTATGTCAATCGCCCAAACCTCCACATCCTGGTTAACGCTCATGCTACAAAGCTCCTCGAGGCGACCGACCTTTGTACCACGACTCCTTGCTTCAATGTGGTTGAATTTGGGACTGGACCTTCTAGTAAGTCGACAAACCCGCAATCACACACGTCCTCTCATTTACAGGTACCAGGTCAAAGGTGGAAAATGACCGCCCGTAAGGAGGTAATTCTGAGCGCAGGGGTCTTCGGTACTCCACAGCTTCTTATGCTCTCCGGAATTGGAGATCCGGCCGAACTTAAGAGTTTGGGTATCACTACCCGTGCAAACCTCCCCTCAGTCGGCAAGAACATGACTGACCACACATACCTCATGAATGCGTGGCAGATCAATACCAATGAGACATTCGAGACCTACCTTGCTCCCGGCACTCTCCCCCAGCGCATTCAGGAATGGAATCAGACTCACCAGGGACCACTCTCGTGGACAATTACTAACCAGATGGCGTGGATGAGGCTTCCTCAGAATGACCCGATTATCCAGACTCATGGAGATCCTTCCCCCGGCCCAACTTCGGCCCATTACCAACTCATCTGGGCGAACGGGTGGATAGTCCCCGGGGTCCCCAAACCAGAAGGAAGCTGGATGACATTCGTTACCAATCTCATCTCCCCTACTTCCCGTAAGCGTCTCTTTCTGCTCACCCCCTTGTCTAACCTCTCATCATATTTTTTATCGGATAGGCGGGACATTAAAGCTAAGGAGTCTGGATCCATTTGATTCTCCCATCATCGATCCTAATTATCTGGGCACCGACTTTGACATCAAGACTATCATCGCCGCAATCAAGCTCGCTAAACGATTCGTCACTGCTGAGGCCTGGAAAGGGTTCGTCGGCGCCCCGTGGGGGGACCTGGCTTCTGCGAACACAGACGAAGAGATCATCCAGTATGCCAGGAACTACGCTTCCAGGTACGTTGAGATTCTGGATCGTTCCCCCCTTGGATCTCCTGACACTAGCGATTGGACGTAGTGGGGTGCACGCCGTTGGAACCGCAGGGATATCCCGGTGTGGGGATCCTTGGGGAGTTCTGGACCCTAACCTGAGGGTCAAAGGGACGAACGGGCTTCGCGTTGTTGATGCGAGCGCCCTGCCCTACGTTCCTGCTGCTCCCAGTAAGTACCTCTCTATCGTGTGGTGGTGTGGAGGCCGGTACCTGACTGTTTACAATAGCACAAGGGCCGGTGTATCTCCTCGCCGAGCTTGCTGCCGCGAAAATAAAGGCAGCGTGGTGATTATTTATCGGTATCCTTAGAAGTATCTCGAAAAACCACATACATCCTCTCACGTTTATCATTACACCCCGCCGTTAATATTGTTTTCCGTACTCCTCATCATTATCATTCGCTTGAGGACCCCGTGGTTGACCAAGGTCCGCTCGAAGTAAGCAGGGGATCGGCAGAACCGATGGATGGAAAACGTGTCCTATGGTGAATGGTACGATGGTCTGGATGTAAAATAGGCATTTGGCCCGGGGGCTGGCCGCACGTAACGTGAAACGTCCAATGGATACTTGGTCGGTTAATATGTACTCTTGATAAATTTGCTCTTTTTTCACGATCACCCAACCTGATCACTGAATTCTTTAACACTTGACGAGTGTCATGAAGTTCGGTCCTGGACTACATAAACGAACAATCTCCGTCCAGTCCGACAACCCCGTCGCGAGAAGGAGTTATACGTACGTGTCCCACGTAGGACGTTATATCATACATATATGCGGGTCAATATAATGCCCACGACCCTGCGATACAAGCCCTTACCCAACCCCCGACGGTACCAAGGTCCGTAGCCTATGTGGAAGAGTGGGTGAGTTTCAATGCCGAATACCCATTTCTCTAGGTCAATCGGATCATTATCTAAAAACGCAAGGTAAAGGTATTTGAGCCTAGATCCAGTCCGCATCAGCCAAGTTCATCCACAAGTGAAGGTGAAACCTACGTTTCCGCAAGGAAGTAGCTGCCAAAGTAAAAAGTGGGCGATTTTTTATATCTAGCGAGAGGCGTTGGGTATTTGTAGGGACTAATCTCGCATACCTCGACGTCTCGTCCATCTTGACGAAAGAGTAACCGCTCTCGGCCTTTGTATGTCCCTCAATGGAGATGAGGACCCGCCAAGTATACTCTCTCCACCGATATTCCCCTGTCGTCTTCCATAGAAGATTGAGTGATTCCACAGTCTATCGACAGCAGTCAGTAATTCTCCGATAGGGGTTCTTAAAGATCTGTTGACCCACCTCCGGTCTAATCAAGACCCTGTCTGCAGCCGCTCCCACGGACAGCACCTCTGGAGCGAGGCTAGTTCAAGATGCGTGACAAGAATTTGAGGTTGACTGTAGGGAACCCACGATCGAACGTCCGTCCAGTTTTGAGAGACCAACCTCAGCGCGGAAAATTCTCCCCCGTTGCAGTGGGTTTCCCTCCGGCCAATGCGTAGTTCACTCGGGTGACCTGGGGTCCCTCAGTGTCTGTCGCATGACGGATGATGCAACGGATGATACATACTTTCTCTTAATGTTCCCAATGGGCGCTTCGGCTTCTGACCGGAAACCACAATGTCGAATCCACGCCTCCCACGAGAAATCCTCGATTACGTGGTCGACCTCCTACACGACAAACCAGACGCGTTGAAGCAGTGCTGTCTCGTCTCTAAATCCTGGGTTCCGCGTACCCGAAAATACCTTTTCGCCAATATCAACTTCGATCGTGCCAGCGATCTCGAGTGGTGGAAGGAGACCTTTCCGGATCCTGCGAACTCACCCGCACATCATACCCGTTCACTATTCGTTGGTTGCCCGCTGTTTGTCACAGTTGCAGATGCGGAAGAGGGCGGTTGGATTCGGGCGTTCTCTCGCGTTGTACGATTCGAGCTGCATACCCACCACAGCCACCACTCAGAGATCTCTCTCGTTCCCTTCCACAACTTCTCACTGGCCCTCAAATCCCTCCGAGTGATCAGCTCCATCCCACGCTCACGAGTTTTCAACCTCGTTTGCTCCCTGCCCCTTCTCGAGAACCTGAGTATACACGAGTTTCGAATTTGCGGAGCTGACTCCAACGGGATCGACTTTCAACCTTCAACCTCACCCTTGCTGAACGGGACCTTCGAATCTTATAATAGGGGCGGGTTGGGACCCACCGTGCGCTGGTTGTTGGGCCTGCCGGGCGGTTTTCGGTTCCGGAAACTGGTATTGACGTGGCGTAACCAGGAAGACATTCGGTGGATCACGGAATTGGTGGTGGGGTGTTCTGATACCCTTGAATGCTTTGATATCCGACAAGCCCCGTATTGTACGTTCCGCTGGTTCCTGCGTTTGGATCCAGTAGCTCACTCAAACTTTCGTTTGCACTAGTCGGCGAGCAGCAGGCTAGTATTGACTTGTCCAAGGCGACGAGGCTCAAAGACGTGATATTCCGGTGCGGGAAACTGAATCCTAAATGGATTGTTATGGCGCTCCAAACCATTACACCCAAACATCAAGATCTCTGGCAGATCACGATCTGGACTCCTTATTACCGTTATCCTGGCACTTGGGAACCTGTAAACCTCAAAGAAGCGGCCGGGGAAGAGGGATACAGGCAGTGGATAGACCTTGAAAGCCTTCTTGTTCAATTATTGGGGTCCCGCGCAACCCGTACAACGGTCGCGAACGGCGCGGAGGACAGCGAGAAGAAATTAGAGATGTACAAGCAGGGAGTCTGTTACCGAAGATAGCAGAGAGGGGTACAATCCAACCAGGTTTATGCGGCGGTGGGGGATCCACTACCAGATCCAAGGACCGGTAGGCAGTATATTCCTCAGGACATGTTTTACCACTCGTTCACATCAGAGATTAGGTCTCGAACCAGTTCCTGCCATATCCAGAACGCTCATCCCATCACTAGTCCTATCTAACAGCGGCATGTGTTTGCGAGGGGTCTGAGGCAACTCACATCGGACTCGAGAGCGACAGATGACACGGGGATCGAGTAAAACAACACCACGACACTTGTTACGAAGGGTGTTGAGTCTATGGCGGGTCCTGATCAGATTTGGCCCGTCGTGCTCATCCCAAAGCCTCCACATCCCTTCATGTGAGAAATTTGTACATCATAGTATGAATCATGTGCACTATACATAACGCCTTCTGCTCGTCGTCGTTCCTTCTCACTCCATACGGGCTCTCCACCTCATCGAAAAAACTGGCTAACCCGTGTAATATCTTGAATTTTCTTGCGCCCTGCGGTAGTTAAACTCTGATGGCGCGCAAGCCTTTCGGGAGGGACTTCGGTAGGTTTGGGAATAGCTGCAATTCCACGTGGGATCGAACGAATGTCCTCCAGGTTTCCATCGTCGTGGCTGGGTGGAGTATGGGGGGCCGATGTGCGAGGTTGAACGCTCTCCACCACCGGCATTTCGTAGAATGGCCTCCTTGGAGTCCTTCATCGACCCTGGACCGGGAGTACTTTTCACGTCGGGGACGATGCAGCAGTCACTTGAGGACGAGGAAATGAAGAGCCGCCGACGAAGGAGCCAGTGAACGAGGTGATTGGCACGCCGGCAGGTTTCGGCTTGATCCACCTTACCAGCGCAATCTTTTGACATCGTTTTCAACATTGGCCCCCAGCAGTTACACTTCTGGAAGTGCGATAGCGATGACTGAAACAATTTCTGGGGAATTTGGGTAAAGGAAACATTCCCTCCATTTCTCCGAAGCAAACATAACCCCAAAGGAGGGTTTCCAGGATTGGAAACGACCGGAAGAAAATGAAGTCTTGAGGATATTTCATATGTCACGCCATCGTAGAAATTCTCGTTATGAGCCCGGAGCGCCTCCGAAAAATCCAGTAATGACATCTGTCGCGTCGCGGGGACGATAACTCTCGGCCGCCCACGTAGAACGATAGCCGCAACCACGGGACGTGGTTCTCCTGAGTGCTCTTACAGAGGTTGTTGTCTAAGCGAGTTGATTCAAGAGTCCCCCGTGCAGAAAGGCGAACCCAGAGTCGTCGAGTGAACACATCCAGCCGGAATCTCGCGGCTGGCACATAAAACATGCGTAGCAACCGGGGTGTTTTGGAAAATGGGACCGATAGACGGACGAGTCAACCGGCGGCTTGGAGCTGGTTTTCCGGCCCTCAGGGTGAACCCATTACTTGGCGGATGGGACAAGTTGCAGCGAGGACGTATTCGCTCATATCCAGGGCCCTGCCCGAAACACCCCTTTCGGGCGCCCGGTAGAATCAGGGTATAACTGTGATTGGCCAAGGAGAGAACACCGGCGGAAACAAGGAGGGAGCACCGGCGGAGGTTACTAGCCGAGTCTGGAACAATTGTATTGGAGGGTCGCAATCCGTTTTGACAGGCGCTTCCTTTCAATCAATGGGATCTGAAAGCGTCCCAAAGCTCCAAAATCCCAGGTCTTGCCGTCGGCGATACAGGGCACCCGCGCATTGTCGTGACCCGAATTCACACTACATAATGCCCTTCCGTCAGCGTGCTATCCGGTCTTCCTCTGTTTTCTTCCTCTACCCACTCTCCGCGTAGCTCCCCATATCCCCAACGCCCTCAGTTGTCCCCCGCTATTTTATGTCGAGATCAACCGTCTCCTCATCCTAACTCCCGCAAAGCCCATTTAAGGGTGTCCTCCACTGGCGTATTGTCCAACCATCCGAGGGCAGATGGCATACGCGAAGACCCTCGAATATGGGTCCTCCGAACGAATCCTGAGATTGGCGATTTCTAAAGGAGGTGTGTCCTAGTCAAACCCTTTCCCCAGATTTCGCTATCGACCACCCACCCACCTCCAGGTGTATTCCTTTAACCTCTTCTACCCTGGCGCGTATGTCACCTACTCAACTGGAGTTCCGTTTAAACGCCAGGCTAGATTTGACTCACGGTATTTGCCGGATTCGCCGGCAGCGGTTCGGATAGATGGCCTCGATGCCACCGCCCCGGTCGGCGGCCGAGGCAGAGTTCCGATCTGCTTGCCGGCAGGCAGTGCTGTTCGGCTTGCCTGGGTCTCCGCGAACTCTTATTGACCCCTGCCACCGCTGTGTCTGTGAACATTTCGCCGAATAGCCCTACATGGCAGTCGTACGTTATTCTGCTGCCTCAGATGACCGTGCTGTACTCGTGCTGTTTCTCCCGCTGTTTGGATAAGTGACCCCAGAGACTCGAGTTTTCTAACGGTCAACAGTGACATCTGTACTACTGGCGCGACTCGAGCGTCTCTGTTCTATGGTCAAGGTGAAGCCTTGGGTGTGGTTTTCAGCGAAAATATAAAAATATAAAACTGTCGAATATTTCCTCACGTTCTTCAGCGAATTTCACATTTGTATGTTTCGAGCCTCCTCGTTCAAGCCCACTTTGCCACCACCTTGGAACACCGCTATGGCTCCAGAACCAAGTTTTACGGAGTCCTATGGCTCCCTCTTCGACGCTGTGATCACTGATTTGGATGCGCCTTGGTGTCAATATTCTACACGACCTCAATCTTTTCTTCCCGAGGACGACCCCTCCTGCCGGGACATCTTTATACCGCCTCTGTCCTTCCAGCTCCCCCCCTTTTCTACCAGTGAAATTCTTCCTATTTTTTCCCTGGACCCCGACTGGGGGGTACCCCAAAACGTCTTTCTCCCACCACAAACCTACGAAGCCCCAATTTTTCACCCCCGGCCCACGGAAACACCTCGTAACGCTGTGAGGAATTCCGTACCTTTTATTCCGTTGAATTCGTGGTATTGAGGGTCTCTGGTTGCATAGATTCCCGTGGCCCCCCGTGACGAAGTGATTAGTATGGAGTTTAGGTCTCCTGCCCGCGCACAGTCGCTCAGCAGCGTGGTTCATAACCTCTCACTGGTTTGTGTACCTGATGCGTTTCTCTCAGCGTCTGCTCATCCTTGAAACAAACTCAGCCGACCCTATCATCACCTCCAGTTACAGCTCTCCCACCCAACTGGATACGGGTCCCGCAGAGGGTTTATGATCTTGGAGCAAGGCAGTGGAATTTCAGACCCTCACAACCAATTTCTTTCAGCACGGGTGGTCGTCCAGGTGTCAATCTCCGAGATGCACTCCGCAAGAAATTTAACGATCTCGATGACCAGGACGACCCGGTGCTGCAAGATTCCGCAGGGGCAATTTCGTGTCGATTACTGGTAGGTTCCTTACGGTAGCTTTTCTGCGATAGCGGCAGAGCTAACCCGATCTCAAGTTCCCCGGCTACCCGGATAATGGCAAGTCATGCCAGGTAAGACCGCTGTATCAAATGTGTCGCCACGTATTGACCGCAAAGCGGAAGATTCCTGCATTGAACTGGACCAGAAACCGTCTAGCAATCCGACGCAGCAAACTTGCCCACGAGGTTGCCAAGAAACTCAAACGGTACCTCGACCACATGGCGGTACGTTTGTATTGCGATGGGACAAGCTCCACTGTTGCTCATAAGCGTCTTGTAGAGGATCACTCCAGACGAATCCGCCGAAGATTGCTGGAGGATCGGGCAAGGCTTCATGCACGTTCTTGGTCAGCCTCGTGTCTGTCTCCAAAGGGTCTTTCCAACCGGAGATCTGGGTCGCAGATCCCTCACGCGCAGGGTGGCAATGAGTGCCATTTGACCGTGATCGTGCAGATATTCCATGTCCCCCACGTGTACTAATGAATACTTTGTATGCCTAGTTATATTCGTGTCTCCAGAAATGACAGCTGTTTACGTTTCGATGTACTGGTTTTTCCCACAGAATACAAAACGTCCAACATTTAAAACATACTCAAGCCCTTCCTACAAACCATCATGCATATCCAACAAACCGCGTGTCCGAGGGCGCCCTCACTAACTTTATGCGACATGGACATGTGGTTTTCTGGTTTAGCGTGGGTAACACAGTTGACTTGTTTTCCCATCACGTCGTGATAGCTATTGACGCGAGATTTACGAAACGAGACCAGATTTGACGAACTGGACGTCCAATTAGACCCCAAGCTCTCAGCCCCAGACCGATAGCACCACGGTGGACCCGGATGAGTACGGGCTGATGAGCGATTTACCCCGCACATCATCTATTCGATAAGGTGTCCCGGCGAGCCGGTGAAGTACACCGAACAGATTTTATATATGTATAATTGCCTTGGGGGCTACTTTGCCGAATCAGCAGACCCTTTGTCCTACATCCATGTAAAAAATTATGTCCCAAACCTCATCGACCCTTCCAGTTGCGGTCGGACTCTCCATTCCTGTTGTTAACCGAGCACGACCCCCACTAACTGCTGCTGAGGTTCCGAGGACCACCCATGTGTAAGGCGACGGGAAATGGAGGAGCCTGGAGTCTGAGTAGTACGTCCACTACTCGATTACATCCCTCTAAACCGCGGAGAAAGCTGTGGTATGTCTGAACTAAGGTTGGCATCTGCGAACTTCACGCCTGGATTCCGATCGCACTCATCATGCTTTCGGTCACCCGGACCACCTTCGTCTTGAAAACCCTCTAACTTTGGACTTTCCACTCAGCCGTATGGGCGGGGCCTCGAGACCCACACTTCTCCGTGGGAATGTATGTACTCGTGGGAGGTCTTTGCAAATTCATCAATGATCTCCACCCGTTGATCCGAGTGTGCACATCTCACCGGTGGGCGTAGAGCATCACGCACCCGTGAACGTTTTGAACTCACAATTAAGTAATGCACTTCCATCTGCTCTGTTACCACTAGTATGTATTGACTCGAGGTCTTGAGGGGCCGAAAGGCGAAAGCTTACGATTGCGACACTCGTTCTATCTTCCCGTGATGGTCCCTCACGACAGCGATAAAGCGGACGCGCTTCCCGAAGAGGTCAGGAGAATCGGCTAGAATGTCTGCAATCCGGATCCCTGGGTATTCTCTCCGGAGCGGATCGACGTACGATATGTCTACCTTGTCGATCTATTTCCACAGTGTACCGTACAGTCGCCTGAGTAAGCACACTAAAGATACCAGTCACGAACCGCAAACCTTTTCGCGTCTGTCTTGTGCCCCGTTCTCTTGAGCTGGATATGAAGGCTTAATGACGAATGAGTGTCTCAGCACTCTCGTTGATGGCCCGAGGGAGAATAGTAGGACGTACCAATGACTGAGTAAGTACTAACCGGATTCATAATTCGCCAGGTCCAAAGCTGCAACGGCAGTGCCTAGTAGCCAACGGGGTCTTTCACGTATTAAACCAAGAGGTAAGGCTCTTCTCTTCTTTGGCACTACGCGTTTCGGAGAAGCGAAAGCGGAGAGTACCCGCCAGAGTAGGTTCACTCAAGCGTCGATTGGGGTATCTTCCTCCACGTACACAATACAAGAGGTATCTATCAAACAGGACAGCGTGGGATGATCCGAGGGTTCTGCGAATGAGTTTGCGTACTGGCATCCGGAACACCTTTTCAACTCACTCTTATCGGTCTCCCCCCGGCAATAGCTGCAGTTCGTGCGAGTCATGGTTGCTGGTAGTCGAATAGATGGGAAAATGACAACAGTGATGTAGGGTTTGTGGATGCAATCCGCGGGTGGACGGGTCGGTGGTAACGGTCAGAAACCCGGAGCGTCGGAGATGGGGGCAGGCCCAGGGTCTTACAGTACTTACGTGAGCGTAACAGCGTGGTGCGCCAGGCCTCGACACTCCACCCTCATTGGTCGTCACGGACGGTTTCCTCAACTGAATAATCTCAGACCCAGGAGCAAATCAGGGATGGGGATGTATACCGTAAGATATGTCCGCTAGCGCTACTACACATCCCGCGGAGGCTGGGGACGGCAGAACGCGGATGAAGGAGGATGGAGGAAACTGGAGGAAATCGACTGGGAATTAGCCGGGCTCCGATCTTTCGCACGGATTTCAGCCCGACCATCCCGCATATCATAAGCATTCGCCTTCTAGCTGGCCACAATGTCGAATCTGCACCTCCCACCGGAAATCCTCGACTACACGGTCGACTTCCTACACGACAAACCAGCCACGCTGAAGCAGTGTTGTCTCGTCTCCAAATCCTGGGTTCCGCGTACCCGAGGACACCTTTTCGCCAGTATCAGCTTCGATTTTATCCTCGATATCGAAGCGTGGAAGAAGACCTTTTCGAATCCTGAGAACTCGCCCGCAAATTATACCCGTT
>Ga0307517_10004079_pt1:10000-22539 | contig 22539 bp, 21 predicted proteins | sample 23_EM_MG_FD_194515 | JGI IMG/M metagenome (GOLD analysis project Ga0307517, IMG submission 194515) | Populus trichocarpa ectomycorrhiza microbial communities from riparian zone in the Pacific Northwest, United States - 23_EM | ecosystem: Host-associated > Plants > Roots >... | reverse complement strand
AGAATCACGAGGATATATTGAGGAGCCATGCAATTATGGGAAGAAAATATTGTGAATGATTGGTTGATCAAGAAAAAAAAACCTTGACAGGAAGATTGTGGAAATAGTTGCAAGGAAAAAAAAAAAACCTTGACAAGGAGATTATGGATATAGTTCATAGTTGTGGTTTTACCCTTTGAACACATCAATTTTTCATCATCAAAAGATTCAAAACCAATGCTTTTATTGATGTTGACCTCACATAAAATGGACTCTTGATAAAAGTTATGACCGCCCAACATGCTTCCAACTTGGAATGAAGTGGGACTGCAAGGGGCTAGCGGCAGAGAGTCTCTGGTGATCACTGGCCTACCAAGATGGGTTTTTTATATCAGTCTTGAGTTTGACCTTCTCTCTCAAGATCTCTAGATAGTACTTAATCAGCTAATTGATTATGATTACTTCCATAGAATCAGCTAATTGATTATGATTGCTTCCATGCTTACATTAGAATACACTCTTGGATTATCCCTACATCCAAAGGAAAAAAATGGTTTACATGGGATAGATGACCAAATCTAGAGTCTCTTGTGACATAATCTTTCCTACTTGCCGAAAATTAGTTGAGCAATGAGACATGGCTTTTGGTGCTGATGAGTATTTTGACCTTTAGGTTCAGGAGTAGAGTAAAAGATGCCGAGATAATTATCACTATCAAAGTATACACATCGCTGCCTGAAAACAGGTTCCATCAAAAGGGATTCAATGAAAAATTTAGCTGAAACATTAATATAGTAGAAATTGACCGAGTACCAAGACTTCCACCAGCAAAATCCACCCTGCAATTGCAAAAAGCTGAGAGCTATTCTACTGTAGGCCTCCATGTCGAGCATCCAGACACATACTGCACCGATGTTTGACCTGGCCAGCCTTGTTTGCAAATAATTTTCACTCATGAAACGCAAGGCAATGGGAACATGCACAAGATTTCAAACCTGGTGGAGTTACAGTCACTGAAAAGGGGAGGCCGGTGATGTAAATTGAAGATGATTATTACTGCAATAAAAAGGGACATCAGTGAATCGGAAAAAAGGAAAATGCCGTTCATCGACATCCAATATCTTAAAGTGGACAGTGAATACGAGGGGGGAAAAGAGAAAAGGATGCAGGAGTTGAAAAGCAAAGATTATGTTGGTTGGTGGATCAACCCTCAACCTATATTTGTTGAAATGTAACTGCGTTTCTAAGAATAAAACAAGTGTTGTTTTGACCACGAAACTCTATTTGTTCCTTTGCCTATCCTTGCCTTTTTCCTTTTCCTAGAATAAGCTGTGAAGTCACTGTTCGAACCATCAACAATTATTAAATACAATGGACGAGGAGGAACATTGATGTTAAAATAAAGGATTCTGGGTGGGTCTGCCTTTTTAAGTGTAAAAGTAAAATTAAAATATATGAATCAGAAAGAGAAAAACTAGATTTTTATCCGAATTTATTCCGTTTTTCTGGAAAAAAACAGGAGAGAATCATATCTTCTTCTCAAAAAAAAAAAAAAAAAATATCAAAGACTTTCTCGTGTGGATAAGTGAAGTCGTTTATTAGAGTTTCGGATTTTGACATGTAACGGTCCCCAGCTATAAAATCTACCATTTGCATAAATGTAAACCACAGGCATCTAACGTTGTTCTGAAGTGGATGAACCCGTGAAAATGACAACCACACATACGAAAACGACTGTTTTGATCACAGATACAAAGGAATCTTCCTCTCTCTTTTTCTCGTCTTCTCAGGCCTAGGGTTTGAACTGTACAACTTTATAGACCGGTCCGGCCCGGCCCGGGTACCGGTGCGCCACACCTTTTATGATTTATGGCTCAGGAACTCATGAAAGCTAGCAGCATGCGCCATCAATGAAGATTAATTGCAGCTGGTACTTGATTGTTCAAAGAATAGGCTCAGTATCAATTCAATCCCCATGCAGTTCTTGCACGATGTCAGGGTGTATTTGTTCAGGATAAAAAAAAAAAGGAAGTCAGGGTGTATGATATCTTATGGGTTCGAATTCTTCCAGAAGAGCAGAAGGTCATGCGTGCTCTATGCTTCTTCAAGAGGCACGCGGTGAGGGATGATAAGGCTGCGGAAAGCCGAAGGGAATGCTTGATTATAAAGATTTCATGTACTGTACGATATTTCAAGCATTTACTAAAAACAGCCTGAAAGAGCCGTGATGCTGCTGTCTTCTTTCTTTTGGTCGACTGGAGGCCGACATGGGCCGTAACCCTATGCTAAGTATATTCTCACATACACAAGAGCCCCGAGGGGTTCGAAGGAGGACAACCTTCAAAGGAAGCGAGCCCTGGCAAGTTCATCATGCCAGTCAGCTCCATGCCAGGGTCTGCCGCTGCTTCGTTTATCCCTTCTAATCTCCATTCAGAACAATGGGGAACACAATGGCATGACTTCTTTGAACCATGAAAAACTCATAAGCTCATTGAAACCAGAGAAACAAAAATGTTTGCTAGACAAGCACAAACTCTATAATACTATGCAGGTCCTCTATGATACAAAGATCCTCCCTGATGAAGAGATTTTCAATAAAAACGTTTCATTGAATAAGAAACCATGAAAACAAGTCAATCAATAGGGACATACCCACAGGAAAAGCATAAGCACATTAGACTTCCGCCCACAAAAACTCCCAATCTTTTTGCTCAATAAACTATGGTTGCAGCAGCTAAGACTGATGCCACTTCCCTTCTATTTATCAGGCTCTCAAACTTTGTTTGTCAGTTAGGAGCTTCAAATACATTAACTAACCAATTTACCAAAAGTCAGTGCTAACTATCTCACAGAACTCATACCGATTCTTGTTAGCTGTATCACACATCACAGCAAAAGTTCTGACAGAAACTCTTGCTAGAAAGATAAATCTATATTTAGCTTCCATGATTGACTTTGCACAGAGGAAAATCGTTAAAAGTTTTCATACAATCCCTGTGCACCTTATTTATCTGAGGCAGCGGATTGACACAGACTCTCTTGAGAAAGAATGATTAAAATAATACCATTCTAATTCCGATGACAGGATATGCAAAACCAGTGATAGCAACAATGCACCAATCCTCATACCAACCATACAGTTTCAAACAAATAAGTAAAAGCCTCAGAATCTGAGCTTTTAGGATTCCTCACTTGCATTCAGACATAAAGATCAGAAACAATCTAATAACTTAATCCACCTATCTTAAAATCTAATTCTATAGTCAAAATTTTCATTCAATTAGTCGGAAGCATACTATCCCTCCTCTTAAAGCAAAATATCATGGGTGAATGGCAAGGAAAGAATTAACAATTTTCACCTCATAACATATATTGCTCAACACCCTCTTAACCTATGGTATAGTCACAAGTGCATAACAACAATATACTGTGAAAAATCCAAAATTTGCCTTGCTTATCTTCGAGATGCTAATTTATCAAAACAAACACGAGATTTCGTAAAAATAACACGAAACATAAAGTTCCCTATATCTGAATTACAAAAGACGAAGCTGCAAATTCAGCACCCAATATACTACTACAATTCACTAGCATTTCAACATAAGAAAAAGAAAAGAAAAAAAGAAGATATAAACATGAACCTCATTTATCAAGTTCCATTGCTTGATCAGCTTTAGCTTTCGCCAATGCGCTCAATTTGGTCTTCACCTTTCTTTTCCCTACTTGAAACCCACTTCCACCTTTCTTGTTTTTCTTGTCTTTACCATCAACCTAAACACAAAAATACCCCCAAAAATTAAACTAAAAACCGTAATTCTAATTCTAATATGTTAATTATAAGCAAAGAAATTACATAAACAAAAAAGAAATAAGCTTACTTTCATCTTGTTTTTCTTTGCTTGAAGCTTCTTCTTTTGCTTTTCTTTCAGTTCTTTCTCTCCTAATATTACCAAAAAAAAGGAATCAATAAGAAGCAAAAAGATATATAAATGGAGAGATTGAGAGAACGGAAAGGAAAATTTACGTTTAAGCTCGAATTCGTGTTGCCTCTTTCTACGAGCCAAATCGTTCTTCTTCGACATTTTGTACGGAACGCCGAGGGAAAGATAAACCCTAACCCTAGAACTATAAAGTTTTGATTTAATCGGCGAAACGAAAGTTGGTTTTGTTTTACTCTTTAGTCCTTCGTGTTTAATATGGTCATATTTCTCTCCCCTTAAAACTTTATTTATTTCGATTTTTGGTCCCAGCCGACTTCCATAATTCCATTTATCTTCTGCAAACAGAACAAATCGAACCGATTTCTTTGCTGGTGAAGTTAAACCGAACCGACCCCACCCCGCAAGTATTTTTTTTTTTTTCTCAGAGTAAGGCATCCATGGGGTCTGTCTAAGATCACCACCCCTGTTTTCAAATTCGTAGGATAGGTTACAGCAACACAGAACGATCTTGATGAATCTTAAAGCTTCATAGCCATTGATAAGTTTAAAGATTTAGACAAGATGGTAGATTTTCAACACTAAAACAGGAACCGGGCCTTGAGCCCTCTAGTTTTCTTGTCAACTTGCCAGATTGAATTAGGTTTGATTAAAATGGTCATTAACTCCTTCATAGGAACAGATGCTCGCCTCGTGCCTGTCCTTGATAAGAAAAAAAAAAGGGTGTAAAAAGGTGCAGTCAAAGGAGTGAAACGGCGCTGTTAGCCCAACAAATCATAATTAAGGTGGCAAAAATGGAAATGATTACGGCGGGAGGGAGCAAGAGAAATGATGACATGTTTTCTTTTGGACCTCTGGAAACTGTTCCATTCTTTGAACAAAGACCAGTTCTTTCTAGTCCAATCTCCACCCCCAAAAAAAAAGTCACAAAAACAGCTTGCAAAAACTAATTATTTTGTTCCAATAATAATAATAGTCACTTGTCTGCTACATGAAAATATTTATTAAAATAATATGCAAGATTCTATCCTTGTCGGTTATAATTGACTTATATTTTTATAAGTTACTCGAACAAATACTAGCCATATTTTCATACGACATTATACGAATTTGATCTGATCTGATCCTGGTTTCAAAAAATCTAAATTCGTCAGTTTTTATCTTTCTTTGGTTGTTCATCAAATCTTTGGCCCATTTGATCTTGTTTCTATCAAACCCCCCTTTTTTTTATTTGGGTTTATTAATATATTTCTTTACTAGAAATCTTGAATCTTTGAGCTTTGATTTGTAACTAAAACAAAAAAGGGTGTGCGAATATATATAGTTCGAGTTGCTGTTAAGCTCTTGCAGTTATATAGCTTAAGTGGGTTTCTGTTGTGGTTGATTGACTTGAAAAGTTTGAATCTTTCTGTACTAATATTTGATTAGATCTGTTAAGTTTGGTTATTTTATGATCTGGGTTTAGTTTTAGCTACTGGGTTGGTTGTGTTACTTGTTTATAGCAGGATTGTATTGAAAGGGGCAGTAAATTAAAGTTTTGGTTTTTGAGGGAGATATAGAGAGAGTTGGTGAGGGGACCATATTTGTAAGAAGCTTTGATTTGTGATTATTGAGAGATGGGGAGTCAGTGCACTAAGCTTACTCCTTGTTGCTTAGATTCACAGTTCAAGGCAGCTGTTGTTGAAGTTCCCAGTGTTGGTGGGTCAAAAACTTTGTGTTTTTCGGAAAAGGAAGTTTATATTTTGATGGGTCATAATTGTTGTGTCTTGGTTTTTGTCTTGTTCTAGGAAATGAAGAGAAGAGTGAGGTTAATGACTTGCCTACATTCCGGGAATTCACATTTGAGCAGCTGAAAAATGCAACATCTGGTTTTGCAGTAGAAAATATCGTGTCTGAGCATGGGGAGAAGGCTCCTAACGTTGTTTACAAAGGGAAGCTGGAAAATCAGAGAAGGATTGCTGTTAAACGATTCAATAGAATGGCTTGGCCTGATGCTCGACAATTTTTGGTGCCTAACTTCTATCCCATCTGCTGATTTACTTGAATTATATGTTTGCAGTTTTGATTTCAGTTTGTAGTGTGCCCTTTTATAAAACATTAACAAATTGGCATCAAATCTGTCTATACATACACTTTGTTCGAGCAGCTGTTACAAATTTATGTTGTCTGGTGTTCATCCTCAATGATTGTTTTGCTTTCATTCAGTATAGTACCATGGTTTTGAATTATACTAAGAAGCATGGACTACCTTCAATGGGGATTAGTATGACTAGGATCGACCCCCGCCCTTCTCTTTCTCTGCAAGGAATTCCCATTTGTTTTGGTGCATGATGCTTACCCTTTACTTTACATCCTTCCTTCAGTCAGCAATAAGCCAACTTCTGCCGTATCTTTGTTCAATTTGAGGTCATCTATTCATGAAACAAACCTTGTATATCTAATGTGCAATTTCAAAATCTGCTTATGTATCCCCATTGAGTTCATAAAGACTTGCTTGAAGAAATACCATGGTTTGAGTTTACCGTGGTCTTAACTTGAAGACAATTTTCTGTTACATTAATAGGAGGAAGCAAGATCTGTTGGCCAGCTACGGAACAATAGATTGGTAAATTTGCTTGGTTGCTGTTGTGAAGGTGATGAGAGGCTGCTTGTAGCAGAATTTATGCCCAATGAGACACTTGCTAAACACCTTTTCCATTGTAAGGCTTATTTCCAATCCATGGACAAGGATTCAGGCTACAATTTTGGTTGCATATTTGTGATCATATTTTTGGGCATTTGATTGAAATTTCCATCTTTAATATGGTATAATAGCACCAATTTTGTTTCTATTGTAAAAACTGAATGACAGTCTTTCTACAAGTTTGATTATATGGGATTTAAACAATTCAATTCTCTCTTGAATCAGGGGAAACACAACCTATAAAATGGGCGATGAGATTAAGAGTTGTTCTACATCTTGCAGAAGCTCTAGAATACTGCACAAGTAAAGGGCGTGCCCTTTACCATGACCTTAATGCCTATAGAATTTTGTTTGATGAGGTAGGTACTTCTCTTTCTCCATTTCTCCGAAACCTTTTCCTTGTTGGATTCTAGCTGCATTCTTTGTTTACATGTTAGAATTATGCAGGATGGTAATCCAAAACTATCAAGCTTTGGCCTCATGAAAAACAGCAGGGATGGAAAAAGTTATAGTACGAATCTAGCTTTTACTCCTCCAGAGTATTTGAGAACTGGTATGTAATTCTTGTTAACAATACCATATATTAGCTGCTTTGATTTTGTGATTTCCTGAAATTGAAATCAGGAGATCCACGACCAGCTGATAGATTTATGTAATTAAATTTAATGTTGCGACCACTTTACATTACCACCTGTGAAAGGCCTTGCCGACTGACCTGCTTTAGGTGTTATATATCAAGATTCTTGAAGCACCACAAATCAGTAGTTCCCATATACTTTTGTTTGGAATGTTTAATGTGTTCATGCTGAAAAACAATTATGATGCATTACATTACTGTTCTTCTGACCTGCCAAAAAAGGTTTTCAGAATTAGATCTACATATTGACGCTCATATAATATTATCCAGGATAGTGCAGTTTATTAAAGTTTTGAGAGATGTGCGGTCTCCTGATGAATTCCTTCGCAGGCATGCTTTTCTTGGAATGTATAGAGTATGATGAGATTGTGGTGATATCTATTAATGCTACCTGCATTCCCAGACTAGAGAATTTGGACTCAGTTGTACTTTTCTGCATAATGTCTTGTAGTTGTGCTAATTTTAGGTCCACATGACTGTTTGATTGTGTTCTTGTATGATGCCCTGCAATGGGTTGGGCATTAGTATTATTTACTCCTCGGATTATAAGTTAATCCAAGACTTTGCTTATATCCCTTGTCTTTTTTTCAGGGAGAGTAACTCCAGAGAGTGTGATATATAGCTTTGGCACTCTTTTGCTTGACCACCTCAGTGGAAAGCATATCCCCCCAAGCCATGTAAGTGCTTATCATTCAAAATTAAATTTACTAGCTAGCCATCATATGGATCTGTTGATTGAATTTATGGGTCCACCTACAATTAATCCTTGTAACGAAGAGAAAAGAAAAAACTATGTATTTTCCTCCCATGCTTACAAATTCTTGTTACAGAAGCTTGTCCATGTGAATCTAACCTCAAAATGCTTACAAATTCTTGTTACAGAAGCTTGTCCATGTGAATCTAACCTCAAAGTAAATTGTTCCAGGCCCTTGACTTGATACGGGATAGAAATCTTCAGATGTTGACAGATTCTTGCTTGGAAGGACAGTTTTCCAATGATGACGGGACTGAGTTAGTACGCTTGGCTTCTCGATGTTTGCAGTATGAACTCCGAGAACGACCAAGTCTGAAATTCTTAGTTGCTGCTTTGACTCCTCTTCAGAAGGAAACTGATGTATGTTTATTCATTTATCAGTCATATCTTCTATACTTCTCGTCAACTCCTTGTTTGGGTGCCTGCAGATTGCCTATGTTGTAATTTCATCATGTAGTGAAAACTTTTTGAGTCTAGAGCCTTCTGTTGGATGAAGACTTGTTAGGAATTTTAGAGGGTAATTTTCTTTGGACTGATTTCTAGAAAGAAAACTTGCTGTAAAAAATGAAAATTTGGTTGTGGATGACTATAAATATATGAATTCCCTAAATGGCAGTGGAATTTGTATTATGTTCTTCTGTTGATTTGTCCATACGCTTAAACCATCAGGGACTGCTTGTAACCAAACTTGAAAGTTGAAGCAAGTATTAATTAGTTTTTATGTTTCCTTTTCCTTCCCTGTGCAGGTTGCTTCTCATATCTTGATGGGAATCCCGCATAGTGCTTCATCCTCACCTTTGTCACCATTCGGCGAGGCATGCTTAAGAAAGGACCTGACAGCCATACATGAGATCTTAGACAATATTGGATATAAAGATGATCAAGGAGTGGCAAATGAGGTTCTCTATTTCCTATGAAAGCTCAAATAGCAGATGTTTAAGCATATCATTTACCGTACACTTTTCACTCCAGGCTTATTGATTCTTGTTATACTCACATTTCAAGCAATTATTCATTACCGAAGTATTCTGCTATTTTCTCTCTCGTATAAATTGCAATTGCTCACTGGTTCATTCTGCTTGCATGTTCTCTGACATTTCAAGAACCCAGATAAGATTGTAACTCGAATATTTTTCCTACATTATGCTGCAGCTCTCATTCCAGATGTGGACAGACGAAATGCAGGAAACATTAAATACAAAGAAAAAGGGTGATGCTTCTTTCAAGCAGAAGGACTTTAGAGTTGCAATTGAGTGTTACACTCAGGTTTTCTCCTCGTTTCAAAGTTGTCAGTTTTTGTTCAAGAATTATGTCAGGAATTACTTTTACATTATTTTATGCTCTTCTCGTTTAATAATACAATTTCCTTATCATACCAAGCTACTTGATTTTAGATTTTTTTTTCCACTTGTTTTAACGGCAAGTCTACATATTTTATTTGATGGAGTTTCTTCTATGACTTGCAGTTCATTGATGTGGGAACTATGGTTTCGCCAACTGTTTTTGCACGGCGGAGTCTGTCCTATCTCATGAGTGACATGCCTCAGGAAGGTCTAAGTGATGCAATGCAAGCCCAAGTCATTTCCCCTGTATGGCACGTGGCATCTTATCTTCAGGCTGTTGCTCTTGCTACACTTGGAATGGAAAATGAAGCACATGCAGCACTCAAGGAGGGTACAAATATTGAAGCCAAGAAGAATCAGGACTCTGGACAAAAGTGAAATGTAAAATGCTTTCTGGTGGCTGATGAATCTCCTCAACCCTATCTTATTGTGGTGTTATTTTTATGAAGATAACCATGTGGCATTGATTGTGGGATCCTTACTTCCATGGACATCAGGGCAGTGAAAGCTTTAGTCAACTCCATATTGCTGTCAAAGAAAGCAACTCTTTTTTCGGATGAATTTTTTATGACGATATCTTGGAGTTGAGGTGTCTCAAAATATGTTTTTTGGGTAGGCCCTGGCGTTTCTTTCTTGTAGGTATGCAAGTTCTTTCATTCTTTGTGTGGTTTGCTCCATTATGTAAGTAGTATGATTCCAAAATTTGTCCTGCCACTTCCATTATAAACAGGGGAAAAAAGTTATTTATTTTGAGGAGAAAAGAAGTTAATGAGATGGAAAAAAACACTGACAAGATTGTAATTTGTGTAAAGATACATCCAGTCCCTGGCAATTTCTTGCTAAATGATGTTTGATTGTTTGAGGCATTAAAATATCTGTTTCTCCCATTGCCATTTCTTACTTCATATTGTGTTTCACATCTTGAAACTTCACAGAAAGAAGTAGACATTGGTTTGCTAAGCATGAACTCTGGAAGTTCGCATCCACTTCTGGGGAGTATCTCATCTGACGTGAGCTTTAGGGATGGCTATGGATAAGATACAAGAGACGAGAGTGAGATGGACAGAAGAAACAGATTTTAGTTTTGGTCTACAACAGGGGTTCTTGAGGGTTAAATGGAATTCGTGCTCTTCAATTCTTCATTGAAAGCGTTGAAATCAGAATGAGAAGACCCACCTTCTCCAACAGCTCTCTTTGCCATTTCTCCTAGCTTCGTTGCTCTGCTTCTCAATTCCTCTGCTTCTTTATCTTACATGATGACCTTCTCTATGGCATCTTTCTTCACACGATCACCAACCAATGCAGCCCCCTTCTGGACACCAACCCTAACTCCAATGTTTAATGTCCCAGTCACCAACTTTTCATTATAAAACTGCTCCGCAGAAACAGGCCATGTTACCATTGGAACTCCAGCAATTATTGCTTCGAGTGTGGAATTCCATCCACAGTGAATCACGAATCCTCCTGCTTCTTGTTCAAGAATCAAAAGTTGTGGTGTCCATCTTCTTATGATTAGGCCCCTACCTTCTATTCTTTTCTCATATCCCTCAGGCAACCAATCTTCCTTGTCTTCTTCTATATTCTTCTTCACTACCCAAATGAATTGCTGCCCGGACACTGCAAGACCTGTTGTTACAGAAGTTGTGAAGCAGCAAAGTTGGCTATACTTCCAAAGCATACATAAACAACTGAATTTGTTTTCTTTGAACTGAGTCATTTCAAACACTCATGTTCATCGATGGAGGCTTCTTTACCTCTCTTTGCCTTGTTCTGAGTGTCACAGTTCCAAAACCAAAAGGGGCCTATATGCCATGCCTTTCTTCCTAAAACCTTCCTGTAATGATCAGCATAACCTGACTCAAGCTCATAGAAGCTGTTGACGAGAACTCCATTGCTCTTGATCTCTGATTCTTTCATATCTATATACATCTTTGATAAATCATGAGTTTCTCGTTTAACATAATCTGGCTGTTGTTGTCTTGTCAATTTGATCTCGCTTGGAGAACTTGGGATGACAAAAAGGATCTGTGTCAGATGATACCATCTTGTGAGGTTCATACAATCTCCCACATTCTATAGCACATGAAGAGAAGAAACGTGTTCCATGGAAAACAAATCTTGGAATTCCACAATTAGATGCAACATCAGTTGACCATGGGAAGAACCAGTCTGAAACTAAGCAAGTGGGACTGTACCTGTTCAGGAGCCGTTCAAGAGGGTCAGCAAGCATGGCTGTGGGCCTGTGGCCTTGAAGAATTTCTGCTTCATTTCAGAAGATTCAGCTATGTCTAAAGATTCACATCCTTAAGGCAATCCAACCTCCACACAAGGGAATTTGATTGTTAGAATATCAACTTTCTTGGTTCTCTCTAACAGCTTGGAGACATGAGTTGCGTTGACCGGAGTTGTGATTATGCTTGTCCTTAAGCCTCCTTGTATAGAGAAGAGTTTGGCCATGTCTATGATTGGAATTGTATGACCTTGAGCCATAAATGGCAACAGGAAAATGTGAAGCTGGTGGTTTTTTTTGGCTATCCATGGATGATGGGAAGCTCCCCGATGGAAGTATAGACTTAAAAACTCATCGAGCTAGTATTCTGTTAAAATAATAACTTTTTTAATTTTAAAATTTATTTTTAACATTCAAGTAAAAAGATCAAGATTTTTTAAAAAATAATAACTTTTTTAATTTTAAAATTTATTTTTAACATTCAAGTAAAAAGATCAAGATTTTTAAAAAGCATGGGTTGGACCACACTTCTAAATACCCCCATAAATAGCCTCTTTAGTTTAGTAAAATAAATTAAATAGTTCTTCTAATTTTAAAAAATAATTAGTTCATTGACCAATGTTAACTTTTTTTCCTTTCTCTATTTGTTAAAAAGAAAAAAAATGGAAAAGATCATGAAATGAACAAAAGGACTAATTAATTAGTTTTTAAAACTAGTATGATTATTTCATTTATTTCTTAAAACTAGAGGGACTAATTTATAATTTACCCCTCAATCATAGTTAGCATAAAGCTCATCTCATACCATAAATCATATGATATATCAAAGAGATAGACCTAGATTGCGAAGAGAGAGATGACCTTGGTCCAGCTAAGGATAACGGCTGTTTGGAATGCAAATAACTAAGGGTTGTTCAGGATTGCATTTTAAATAGTATTTTTTAAAATTTTAATTTTTATATTTTTAGATTGTTC
>Ga0307517_10004079_pt1:0-5000 | contig 22539 bp, 21 predicted proteins | sample 23_EM_MG_FD_194515 | JGI IMG/M metagenome (GOLD analysis project Ga0307517, IMG submission 194515) | Populus trichocarpa ectomycorrhiza microbial communities from riparian zone in the Pacific Northwest, United States - 23_EM | ecosystem: Host-associated > Plants > Roots > Unclassified... | reverse complement strand
TCCAAACTGCTTTCGAGGCATCAACAATGTTGTTAGCACAAGGAGGCTGGTAATCATGGTCAGAATCACATCCCATTGTAGAGTCACACTCATCCACTACCATGGCCTTGACACTCTTTCCATTCCCATGGATATTTATGGAGTTTAAGCATCTATTCCCGTTGTTATACCATCCAGTTGAAAGCGCCACCACAGGTGTGTCATCCGAGTGGTATTGGTTGTCGCATTCTGATGGCGCACCACCATCTCCACCCTTCTGAAAGCTGTTCAATGTCAAGGTTGCTTTTGTGCTGCTGGTCACTCGCGGTGAACACTTGAAAATGGGGTAAAACTTGCCATCTGCACAACAATCAGAGTCATTCTCTTGATTGCATTGGTTTGGAGGAGGCTTTCTCCCTTCTATGCTCCCACTGGGCTTGCAAGTCTGAGCCTGAATGGTTAAACAAAATGTAACAAGAAAAAGAAAGCAGAAAAGGAGAGCAGTTGAGCAAACTTGATTCTTCATCTTCTATTTGCTCCTTCTGTTCAGCGATGATTTGGTCTGAAGAGTTTGAATCTCTGCCAACCCTTATATAACGACAAACTAGGACAATTTAGTAGCTTTTTATGAAATGTGAAACGGTCAGAATGCCCTTCTTATCACGGCATACATACGAGCCATAATTTTGTATCTATTGTTGATTCCTTTGTGTAGAGAAGCCCAATGACAGTGACAATTTAGCTTGTGCGGAATGCAGAAACAGAAGATTGTTAGCTTGTACAATGTGTATTACAGTGAGTTTCTGCTCCTCTTCTTTTCAAAATCAAATTAGGCCATTACAATGGAAGCAAAATCCATCCGCTTAACATAGCTCTGGCCCATTCCCGAGGCTGCTGGAGATAGGACAAGGGTGTTGAGCGCTGAAACAGAAATGCATCTGAATTTAACAAATTTAGAGTAGAGATGTTCTCCATTGACAAATTTAGCAGTGAACAGAGATGAGGTGATAGCACTTCACAATTCGGGAATGGTAGCAGGGTTTGGTTAGTAACTTGTTTCCTAGCGTGCTCAAGTTTTTGGTGCTACATCTACAAAAATTTCATAAACTGAATATAAAATTTGGATTTTTAAACCCTAATTTTTCATCTAAAACTAGATGTTAACTTGGTATGCTAGCTCCTGACCGGGATATAAAAGAAAAGTCAAATTAAAATTTGATTAGCAGAATCTAATTTGATTTTTTTATTTTAAACTACAATGTTTTATTTATTAAAAAAATTAAAGAAATAGTATTTTAATCAATCCAGATAAACTGTCGAAATTGTAACCTAAATCAGGCCATCAGCGTGTCGGGTTTATACATGACACCCTTGTAAAAAAAATTGATTAACTAGCAAGCCCTCTTACTTTCCGAGTTGAAAATAAAAGGCCCAATTTGAAAAACAGAAATGGGCTGGCCTCTACTGTAATTGGGCCGATTTGAGCCTTCATGAAAACATCCTTGAAAGTTCAAGCGCCGTGTTTTGACTTTTGCGCTATCGTCTTGAGGGAAAAAAACAAAACAAAACAAAATCCAGGCAGGCAGGTACTCTTTCATTTAATTTATGAACTTCTTTGTTCGGTAAGATAATCTAAAATCAAAGCAGCAAGTAGTAATATACTTATGATATACAAGGCGATGAATCCTCGAACAGACAAGATAGTGAGGAGGACAACAATGGTAGCCACTGCTGTTGCTTCTTATTTCCTCTTAACTGCTGACTATGGTCCTCAACCCAATGCTGTTGAACCCGTAAGTCTCTACTTTTTTTTATTCCTTTTCGTTCTTGTTTTGTTTTTGTCGTTTCTTGATAAGAAATGTTTGATTCTTTCTTGATTTATCATCTGTAACCAAATGGTTGATAAGGGATCGTGGAGGGTTTATTTGGGGATTTAATTCGTGGGTTCTTTAGAGTTTTAAATATTGAAACTGTTCATGGAAATTTCTTCATGTTTTTATCACAAAATTGACGATTGTATTAAATCCTTAGTGTTTTTTTTCTTTACCTCCATCCTTAATTTTACATGCTATAAGAGCAAGAGTCTTAATTAAATTTTGCACACCTCCCCCACAGAGATCATCCCAATGAAAATAATTATGGTAGGCTACAACGAGATGTGTAGTCTTTCAATATTATGACTAGAGTCTTAATCCAAAATCTTACACACCTCCCCCACAGAGATATCCTAATTCAAAACAATTTAGTCTTTCTAAATATTGACCGAGAGTGAATGTCGAGAACTCCCAACTGGCATATCATAGTTGAGAAAGTTTCTTTTCCAAATGGCTTGGTGAAGGCATCCGCAAGCATGTTTGATGAAGTGACATGTTTGGTTACAACTGAACCGTCTTGTATATTGTCGCGAATTAAATGACAATCCTTTCCAACACTCCCCCTCAAGTTGGTGTGTGGATATCTTGGTGTGTGGATATCTTCTATGCCCAACTTATTAAGTGAGTTGAAGAACTCAAGTACCAAAACCTAATATAGTCAAACATAGGCAGCAACAACAGCGGTCTAAAACCTGCAGCAACAACTGGTTCTAACCAAAACTGGATAGCAATAATCGAGGGAGAAATCTCCGAAATAAGGTGGCAACAATAGCAGCCAAAAAAAAAACCATCAAAATGTGGCAACAATCTGCAGTAAAAAACTATAGCAAAATGCAGAGGCAATATCTGCAAGAAAACATAATGTGGTCCCTGCACCACTAGATAGGTCCGAGGCATATAAACTTCACCAAAAACCTATCTTTGATTTGGTTTTCAAAGAGATCGTCATGGCTCTTCATCAGGTTGAATAATAATCCCCACTGAGAGGTTTATAAACAAGCACCATCCCCAGATTGCTCAACAGTTTATATAAGAAGTTCTTGACAGTTTATAAGGAACCTTGGACATGAGACGCAACTCCTCAACTATGATAGTTTATTAGGAGTTCTCACTTTAAATTCACCTTGAAGTTGGGAGTTCTTGACAGTTTATAAGGAACCTTGGATACAAACTCCCAACTCCTAAAGAAAACATTGCTTTCTTAACTGTTTATAAGGAACCTTGGACATGAGAATCTTTAGATAGAATATTGTGATTGGATAGAGAATTCCATAACATGTGTTCTTCAGATGGGAAGTTGTGCGAAGATGAACGATGCTAATGCTGTAGATGCCATCTCTTTTAAGTTTCTCTCATTTAAGGTAGCAGGTTTAGCTGCCTTCTTAGTTTAGATTACCTTTTGCCTGTAAGGGAACATTTTGTTTCACTTGTAAATTATTGTCACGTCAATTGAAGTTGTCTGCCTTGCTTTCTCTATTTTTCCATCTTTTCTCTGAATTGTTTCACCACTTGTTCTCTTCTCCGAATTCTTTTAGTACGGGTTTTAATTTCTGTCCACCTTCTATTCATTTTGTTTGTGAATGTAACATTAGGAGTAAGAATTATGAGTCTTGTTGTGCAATATACTTTGTTTGTGGATATGGCATTATGAGTATGAATTGTGAGTTTTGCACTGTTGTTTCTTTGTCTCGTGCTTGTGATAAGGTAGCAAACTTTTGCTCAAGGTAATTTTCATGTGATGTCAACTATCTGCCTGCCTTATTATAGTGTTTTATTTTCTTGAATGTTCTAACATTTTTGGTGTTTTTTAATATTGATATCCTTCTGCAATGGCAGATCAAAAGGGCCATATTATCAGCACAAAGTTCTGTGAAAGAGTTCATCTTTGGATCAGGGAAAGAGTCCTGAGGTAGTCAAATGGAGAAGGTGAGCTCTAGCAGTGCTAAAGAGCATTAACAAGGATACAGGACACAATTTTGCATGGCACCATGATTGTTCTAGGCTAAGTTTCTTATGGCCATTGTCAAATAGAGGTATCATGAGACCAGGCTCCTTTTTAGCTTTGCTAGAAACTTCTTTATATCTGTACAGTTTTTGCCAAACTCACTACTTAAGATGCTTTCTGTAGCCACATAATTTAAGTGGACACTGATGTCCATCTTTTGCCTTTTCACTCTTTCTTAAGACACGCTATTCTCCCTGCTTGGATGGTTCAAATTTAGAGTTTGGAATATCATTGTGGCTGAACATTTAAAAGTGGCCAAAAGTTTTTGGATGATCTTGAGGTTGGTCCTCATGGTCTTCTGGTGACCAATTTTTTTGATATCGGATTAAAGGCAGAAAAATAGAGCATATACTCGGCTGTTCAGTGTTCATGCCTGGGAACCACCACTCTGTGAGAGTGGCTTGATGGTGAACCTGGCTATCCATAAAATGGATGGTCAATGATTATCAATACAGGATTGCCTTTTTTCGTTACCCCAGACTCTTTTCCCGGGAGGGACTGGAACCAGAGTCCCTGGCTTGTGTTCTCGTTTTGTTCTTTCTCCTAACAAAAATGATGATGGCTCGTTGGTGGAGGTTTTTTTTTCCTCGTATTCTTCTTTTCTCTGGTACACTTTCGGAGCATATACTAGAAGAGAAAGTGGTGAGAGCACAAAAGGCAAGGAAATTAGATATTGTGGTATAAAACTTGAAAATCTGAAGATATAATTAATCTCTAACAAGCCAAGTCATTGATACTACCGCTGGTGTTACGAAAATTATGCAAAACTGGAAGGAATGCTGTTCATCTCTGATGCCAGGAAAACAAAACTGGAATGAATCCTTGTGACATTCTAATAATGCTCACCAAACAAGACATCAAAATCTACAATCTTCACTGGTGAATGTAGAAAGTGTGCTCTGGAGGGGCCATATGAATGTCATAGGCTTTCTTGAATTTATCTTTTCCTTCTTCCCCAGACTTTTTACTCTTTTTGGCAGTCACTTGATGGACTGAACAGGCTGGGTTGCTAGTGGAAAATGGTCCGAAAAATCCAATTCTCCCCAGATGAGAGGAAAAAAGTTCAGAGTGCGAGTTAAAACTGAAAGTTGCAACTTTCAATTTATCCTGACAGATAAAAAAAAAAAAACCTTTGAGACTAA